>SAMEA3387450__coassemble_1234_pt1 | contig 60034 bp, 52 predicted proteins | sample SAMEA3387450__metabat2_high_PE_006 | metagenome-assembled genome bin SAMEA3387450 (sample SAMEA3387450) | Felis catus | biome: Faeces | place: United Kingdom | collected 2012
GTTACTACGACTGGGCAGTTACAAGCCCATTACCTTTAGGTGATGGGTAGTTGACATCAAGCAGGGCTTTTGTAAGGTAATAGGAAATGGTTCCTCCGCCGACAATAATGGCGTTTTTTACCTGATTGGTTTTCAGGCCGATTTTTTTTGAAAAAGGCTGCTGCATTCACCGGGGAAGCAAGAATGGAAACCATATCTCCGTCGTGGATCACCTGATTACCGCCGGGAATAGATACATGATCCCGACTTTCTACTGCGCAGAACAAGACGTCGCATTTCAGGGCTTCCGTAATGCGTGAGATTGTCATGCCATCCAGATTAAATTCAGGAAGCACTTTGAATTTCAGCATTTCTACACGACCACGTGCGAAAGTATCGATCTTAATAGCTGAAGGAAAGCGTATAGTAACACCCAGACGCTTCTTGATGAAGCTGATCTCTTTGGCATAGATAGGATTGCGGACACGGGCAATCGTCTGGCAATGGCCGGTTTTCTGTGCGATCAGGCAGCAGAGGAGATTCATTTCATCAGAACCGGTTACGGCAATCAGGATATCTGCATTCTCAATACCTGCTTCCACCAGCGTGTTGATACTTGCACCGTTTCCCACGATACCCATGGCATCAATGTCACCTTGAAGGGAAGTGATCACATTAGAAGAAACGTCTATAAGAGTAATGTCGGATTCTTCTTCCTGAAGCTGTTCTGCCAGGGTACGTCCAACTTTACCGCACCCAACAATAAATTATCTGCATAATTCCTCCAATAAGGGGGCTGTCACATAATATCTATGTGAGACAGCCCCTTTTATATCATATTTTTGTTTGTAATTGCTCAATATTTTTGGCAATTACTTTTGTGGCTATTAAGCTGAGAATACTATAACACCACCAGATATATTTGTAAAGCAAATATGAAATTTCTGTGATTTTTAAGATAGAGCGTATTACTGTTCATTCCGTTCTCAGTAACACGCTTCGCGATGCTAATCGCATAAATTCGCGCAGTATGTCGCAGGTTTTGGCTGCGTACGTTATTTATTGCTGTTGCATGATGCAGTGCAGGGATTATCAAATCCCGGGGTAAAAGCATAGAAGTTTTTGGCATCAAGTTCTTCCTGAATGGACTGAAGAGCTTCCCCAAATCTCTGGAAATGAACAACTTCTCTGGCACGCAGGAATTTGATGGGATCCGCAATCTCAGGTATATTGCGGACTACTCTGAGAATATTGTCATAAGTAGAACGGGCTTTTTGCTCTGCGGCAAGATCCTCGAACAGATCAGTGATCGGATCACCTTTACTCTGAAATTCACATGCATTAAATGGTACGCCACCTGCTGCCTGTGGCCAGACTCCCACTGTGTGATCGATATAATACGGTCCAAATCCGGATTTCTCAATTTCCTCCATGGAAAGGTCCCGGGTAAGCTGATGTACAATAGTGGATACCATTTCCAGATGACTGAGTTCTTCTGTTCCTATGTCGTTGAGCAAAGCAGAAGTCGTCCGGTTCGGCATGGTAAAACGCTGGGAAAGATAACGCAGGGAAGCGCCGATCTCACCGTCCGGGCCACCGTACTGGCTCATGATATACTGTGCAATTTTGGCATTGGGTTGTGTGATATTGATCGGATATTGAAGCCTTTTTTCATAATTCCACATAAATTATCTGCACGCTCCTTCCTTTTCCCATGGGAATGGCTGTTCCATCCATTTCCAGATGGATTCTCCGGTCTGATCTGTAATGTCAATAATCAGGGGACCATATGCTTCGGCGTATTCTTTTAATAGCTTTTTTCGTTCCTGCACAAGTTCGTGACAGTAAGTCAGAGCCTCTTCATCACAGGGATGTGTGTCAAGGTACAGAGTCATATCATTGACTGCGAAACTGACCTGATCGATACGGTTTAATAACTGTTTTTGGGAGCAATCTGTTTTCATCTTCGAATACCTCTCTTTCCACAAAATGGTTTGCATAACTGTGGGAAAATGGTTCCTGCATTTAATGCATACTGCAGTGGGAAATTCTCTGTAAACTTCTGGCAGGGAACATATGCCATTGCAGGTTCCAGATACTGAAGATGCGAAAACATTTCATGTTTTTTTTCTTTGACACCCGGTATAGTACAGCTACAGTCTGTCGTGTTTCTGACAGAGCATTCGGAACTGTTCATATTTCTATTTGAAGGCTGAGGCATATTCATACCGCAGGTACGGTTATAAGGGCGGTTGCCGGAACATCCCATCCGATAATTTTCCATATATAATTCCCTTCTCTGAAAACTGTTTACATTATATTTTATGTCATGCTCATAAAACCGTGCTCATACAAGTCGAAATTTCATTGCCATAGTGAAGATTCGTTACTGTTCACATACCACTATCCCGCGAGGTGTTTTGGCATGAATATGCCAAAATCCCGAGACATACAAGCCAAAATTCCATTGCCGCAGGCAATCTGGAATGAATTTTGGCTAAGTTACTGTGAACGGAGTGAACAGTAACGAAGATTCATATCGTCTGACAGACAGATTTCTTTTTGCTTTCGAATATGTTATTATATATAGGAAATATTTGCTGCCTGCTAAGTGTCAGCATCCAAAGAAAGTCGGGAGGTACATAAAGATGAAACTTACAATATTGGGAACCGGAAATGCAAAGGTGACGAAATGCTATAACACCTGTTTTGTGCTAAATAAAGATAAAGAATATTTTATGATAGACGGAGGTGGCGGAAATACAATTCTGAAGCAGCTGGAGGACGCAGGAATCAGCTGGAAAGAAATCAGCACTATATTTGTGACACATAAACACATCGATCATCTGCTTGGAATCATCTGGATGCTTCGTATGTATTGTCAGGGAATGGCAAGAGGACAGTTTGGCGGTGAAGTGACTATCTATGGACATGATGAAGTGATCAGCCTGCTGAAACAGATGGCAGAGATGCTTCTCACACCAAAGGAAACGAAATTTATCGGAGACAAAGTCCATCTGGAAGAAGTAAAGGACGGAGAAGATAGAACGATTCTGGGACACAGGGTGACATTTTTTGATATTCTGTCTACAAAGGCAAAACAGTTTGGATTCTGCATGGAGTACGCAGAGGGAAAGAAGCTGACCTGTTGTGGAGATGAGCCATATAATGAATGTGAACAGAAATATGCCAAAAACAGCACATGGCTTCTTCATGAAGCATTCTGTCTGTTCTCTCAGGCAGATAAATTCAGACCATATGAGAAACATCATTCTACTGTAAAGGATGCCTGTGAGCTGGCACAGAAACTGGAAGCAGAGAATCTGATTCTGTATCATACAGAGGATAAAAATATTTCCAGACGAAAGGAGCTCTACACAGAAGAAGGCAGACAGTATTATAAAGGAAATCTCTGGATTCCTGATGATCTGGAAACCTACAAATTATAAAAAAGACAAACCTCCGGGATACAGAATGAAAAATCTGGGCTCCGGAGGCTTGCTTTTTTTACAGCAATCTTTTTAAATGGATCATTTATGAGGGTTGCCATAGTGATTATGCTGTATGGTCCACATGTGTTTTGGTGTCGGAAGACAAAACTTCACATGTAGTATGATCCTGTGAAAAAGTTTCCATGATTCCTGAAATAGTCCTGTGCAGATAAGGACGGTACTCAGCCAGAGACACAGGCTGCTGATACAGAATGCAGCTGTAGCAGGTGGAACCTACCAGCTCAATGATCGTAAAGAGCATCAGTTCCGGATTTTTATAATGTAGTCCGCTTTGAGCAAGCATATCCAGATAGGACTGATAAAAATTATATTCGTCGTTAGGCATTTTTTCCTCAAAAGCACCCTTGAAGACACCCCAGGCAAGATTCTTTGAAATAAACAGCAGGAGAGTACGGTCTTTATTCAACTCAGTAAGAATATAATCTATAATAAAATGTACCTGCCTGTCAAATTCGCTGATATGTGCATTCTGCACAGCCTCATGGGCCCGGAAAAACAATTCTCCGGTCTTGTAGGAAACCAGTTTATTCCGGATATCATATTTATCCTTAAAATAGAGGTAAAAAGTCCCCTTGGCAACCCCGGCCTGATCTACAATATCTGAAATTGTAGTTTTGGTAAGTCCCTTCGTCGTAAAAAGTTCAAAGGCAGTGTTGAAAAGAGCATCTTCTTTCTTCTTTTTATTCAGCTCCAGTTTTCCCATTTCAGATTCATTCCTTCCTCTACTGTATACATGACATTTTAACCGAATCAGGTAAGTCCCGCTGCGGAGTTTGCGAAAAGCAATAAGCGTTTTACTGTTCACAGCAACATAAGCTTACTTTGTAATTATATTGTGATCATATATAATTACTATTATAAACAAAAATGACCGAAAGTCAATATTACATTTTTGTTCTGGAAAAATTTAGACAAATTGTGAAGAATGATTATTGACTGAAAGTCATTTTTGTTATATAACATTCCATGAAATAAAAAATGACTGTTGGTCATAGAATGATCAAACAGTATCAATAATAAAGAAAGAAGAGGAGAAAAAGATGATTAAGGTAGGAAAGTGGATTGCAAAACACAAGATACTGATCATTATCATCGGAATTGCATTACTGATCCCTTCATATCTCGGTATGGCGGCGACCAGAATCAACTACGATGTACTGAGTTATCTGCCGGATACCCTTGAGACAGTTGAGGGACAGGACATTATGGTAGATCAGTTTGGGATGGGAGCCTTTTCCATGATAGTGGTGGAGGATATGGAACTGAAGGATGTAGCTGCTCTGAAAGAGAAAATCGAAGCAGTTGATCACGTGAAAAAAGTACTGTGGTATGACAGTGTCCTGGATGTTTCCGTTCCTGTAGAAATGCTTCCGAAGGATTTGAGAGAGGCATTTTTTAACGGAGATGCAACTATGATGATCGCGTTGTTTGATAATACAACATCATCAGAAACTTCCATGGAAGCTGTGACGCAGATTCGTAAGATTACTTCAAAGAACTGTTTTGTCAGTGGAATGACAGGCATTGTTACTGATATCAAACAGATCGCACTTAAGGAAATGCCGATTTACGTTGTGATTGCTTCCTGCCTTTCTCTGATAGTGTTGCTCCTTGCAATGGATTCTCTGGTAGTTCCGGTTTTGTTTTTGCTCTGCATTGGTGTTGCGGTCTTGTATAATCTTGGATGTAATATTTTCCTGGGTCAGATTTCATACATCACTAAGGCACTGACAGCAGTCCTGCAGCTTGGTGTTACCATGGATTATTCCATTTTCCTGCTGAACAGTTATGAGGAGAATAAGAAGCGGTTTGAGGGTGATAAAGAGAGGGCTATGGCACATGCCATCAATGCAACCTTCAAATCTGTAATCGGAAGTTCTATTACAACAGTAGCCGGATTTATCGCACTTTGCTTTATGACCTTCTCACTTGGACGTGATATGGGTATCGTAATGGCCAAGGGAGTCGTTATCGGTGTTCTGTGTTGTGTTACTTTGCTCCCGGCTCTGGTGCTCACTTTTGACGGAGCTATTGAAAAAACAACACATAAGCCGCTGCTTCCAAGTTTTGATAAGGCATCTGCTTTTATTACAAAGCATTATAAAGTATGGCTGATCATTTTCCTGGTAATGCTTTTCCCAGCAATTCATGGAAATAACAATCTGAAGAATTACTACAATATCGACAAGTCACTTCCTTCCACGCTGGACAGTAATGTGGCAAATGCCAAACTCCAGGAAACCTTTGATATGAATAATGTTCATATGGTGTTATTAAAGAAAGGTCTGTCGTCAAAAGAAAAAACAGAAATGCTTGACCAGATCAAGGATGTTGATGGTGTAAAGTGGGCACTTGGAATGGACTCTTTCGTAGGCACGGCATTCCCGGATACCATGATCCCAGGTAATCTGAAGAAGATGCTGGAAAGCGATGAGTACGAGATGGAATTTATCTGTTCCAAATATAAAACAGCTACAGACGAGGTAAACAATCAGATTGATGAAATCCAGAAAATTGTAAAAGGATACAGTCCGGAATCCATGGTAATCGGAGAAGCACCTCTGACCAAGGATCTTCAGGATGTTACGGATGTGGATTTAAAGACTGTAAATACTATTTCTATCCTGGCAATTTTCATTATTATCATGGTTGTGTTTAAATCCATTTCGCTTCCGTTTATTCTGGTTGCAGTTATTGAGTTTGCGATTTTTGTCAATATGTCCATTCCTTATTATCAGGGAAAGGAAGTGGTGTTTGTAGCAAGCATTGTTATCGGTTGTATCCAGCTGGGAGCTACTGTTGACTATGCAATCCTTATGACCAGCAGATACCAGAAAGAACGTGGTCTTGGAAAGAGTAAGAAAGAATCCATTGCCATCGCACATAAAACTTCCATGAAGTCAATTGTGATCAGTGGCTGCAGCTTCTTTGCAGCAACTTTCGGAGTTGGTCTTTATACACAGGTAGATATGATCGGAAGTATCACAAACCTGCTTTCGCGTGGAGCTGTGATCAGTACACTGGTGGTATTGTTTATACTTCCGGCTATGTTTATGATATTTGATCCTCTCATCTGCCACACATCTATTGGCTTTGCCAAGAAGAAACCGGCAAAAGAGAAGAAACAGTGATTCAGGATTTTTAAAAAGAAGCTTATTGTAAAGAGATAGAATAAAGGAGTAAGTTATTATGAACAGAAACAGAAAGAAAGCAGCTGCAGCAACGCTTGCAGCAGGAATGGCTGTAGTTCTCGGAGCAGGTACTGTAATGGCATCTGCTTCAACAGGTGATAACGGAGTGCAGAAAGAAGAAACCGTTTATGTAAATACAACTGCCGGAGGAGAAGTAACGGATGTCACAGTATCTGACTGGCTGAAAAATTCCGGAGACAGTTCCAATTCTGAGGTGAAAGATACCTCTGATCTTCAGGATATAAAAAACGTAAAAGGTGATGAAACATTTACTCAGAATGGAAATGATCTGACCTGGAGTACTGATGGAAAGGATATTTATTATCAGGGAAAGGCAGAGAAAAATCTCCCGGTTTCCGTAGGAATTAAATATTATATGGATGGAACTGAGGTTTCTCCGGAAGCTCTGGCAGGAAAGACAGGACATCTGAAAATGGAAGTGACATATACAAATACTTCTAAAACAACCAAAACAGTGAATGGCAAAAAGACTGATATTTATTCACCCTTTGTTATGGTGACAGGAATGATCCTTTCTACAGATAATTTCTCCAATGTTACAGTAGATAACGGTAAGGTTATTTCTGACGGAAGCAGAAATGTTGTTGTCGGTTTTGGTATGCCGGGAATGAAAGAAAGTCTGGATATGTCTTCTGATATTGCAGATGAAGTGAATATCCCTGAAGGATTTACAGTGGAAGCAGATGTTACAGACTGTGAGATGAGTTCTACATTTACCGTAGCACTTACAGACATTTTCAAAGATATTGATCTGGATGATGTGGATGGACTGGATGAGCTGAAGGACTCAATGAAAGATCTGACGGATGCAGCAGTAAAACTGGTAGACGGAACTAAAGACCTTTATGATGGAACCAATAAACTCAATGACAAATATAAAGAATTTTATGATGGAATCGGAACTTTGAAAAGTGGTGTCAGTGATCTGAATGACGGAGCAAAAGAACTGGATGACGGAGCAAAGGAATTAAGCAGCGGAGCACAGACACTGAATACAGGGGCACAGACTTTAAACAGTGGTGTTTCCTCTTATACAGCAGGGGCAGACACACTTTCAGATGGAATCAAACAATATACAGCAGGAGTAGATACACTGGACAGCAAGATGGCTGAATATGAGGCTGGAATGAAATCTCTTTCCGATGGTGTAAATGCATATGTTGCAGGCGGCAATCAGCTTGCAGGCGGTGTGCAGAGTTATGTAACAGGAACAACTACTCTGACAGACGGAATGCAGCAGTATATTGCAGGAGTTAATCAGCTTGCAGGCGGTGTGAGTCAGTATGCTGGTGGTATTAAGAGCTTAGTAGATGGAATTGGTCAGATTGTTCCGGGAATTGATACTGCTGTAAATGGAATCCAGACTGCTGTAGAAAAAATGACAGCTCTTTCATCTAAAATCGATGCGGATCAGATTGCTAATTTCAGTGACAGCATGACGGCTTATACAACAGGTGTTTCTGATTACACTTCTGCAGTTGGCCAGTATATTGAAAGTGTAGAACAGCTTGCGTCAGGGCTGAGCCAGCTTGAGAGCTCACTTGAAAACATGGGAGCTTCCACAGCTTCAGAAATAGAAGAAAGTGCAAATGCAATGTCCGGACAGTTAAATGACAGTGCTGAAACCATGAACAGTCAGGCAGATGCAATTGAATCCTGGATCAGTGATTCCGCAGAGGCTTCTGTAGATGCATCTTCTGTAGATGCAGGAGTTGCAGCAGTCAGCAGTCAGCTGGAAGCAGCAGAATCTGCTTTGTATAATATTGATACCAGCAATATGGATGATGAAACAGCAGCTGCTGTAGAAGCTGCGATTGATGGTGCGTTAGGTTCTATTCAGGCAGCTGAGGACAGTGCATCTAATATTGATACATCCACAATTACAGCCTCCGCACCTGATACGTCAGCATTGCAGTCAGCAGCAGACGCTTTAAGGGCATCTGCGTCCAGTGCAGAATCAACAGCAGATGCACAGGAAGAGGCAGTCAACAGCAGTGTTGAACAGATGAAACAGCAATTACAGGCATTAACTCAGGGAATGCAGACAGTGCAGGAGACTGTATCACAGTTAAATGCAGGTGCAAAAGAGCTTACTTCTAATGATGGCACATTAAAAGCAAGTGGAACCCAGCTTGCTCAGTCAGGAACCCAGATTGCTACAGCAGTAAATCAGATGAGTACATTATTTACCGGACTTGGACAGCAGCTTCCGGAAATGCTGCAGGGAATCGATCAGCTGAAAGCAGGTTCTGATCAGCTGACTACTGCAAATAAATCTCTCCAGAGTGGATATGAAAGCCTTGCAAAAGCAAGCACAGAACAGATGATTTCCGGCGCAGATACACTGCTTAGTTCCGGAAAGACACTGACAGATGGAATTGCACAGCTTCAGGGCGAAAATAATGTTAATGCACAGACACTGTTAAAAGGAGCCGAGACTCTTAAGAGCGCAAGAAAGAGCCTGATCAGTGGTATGTCTCAGATCAATTCTGCAACAGGTCAGATTACAAGTGGTGTGAAAACTCTGGCATCTAACAGTGGAACACTGTACAGCGGAGCAGATCAGCTTTCTTCGAACAGTTCTACATTAAACAGCGGAGCATCTCAGCTTGCATCAGGAACCCAGACACTTGTATCCGGAGCACAGACCCTTGCATCAGGAACAGGCAGCCTTGTATCCGGCACTCAGACATTAATGGATGGTGCGGATAAGCTTTCTGATGGCAGTGATCAGCTTAAAGATGGTATCAGCGATCTGAATGACGGAGCAAAAGAACTGAACAAAGGACAGAAGAAATTCTATAAAGAAGGTATTAAGAAACTGGATGATACAGTAAACGGAGATCTTCAGGATATTCTTGACAGATTTGAGGTAATCCAGTCTGACGATGTAATGTACACAACATTCACAGACAGATCCGGCGATATGGACGGAAATGTTAAATTTATTTTCGAATCTGACCCGATTGAAATCAGTGATGATGAGAAATAGATATCATAAACCTGAGACATACAGAATAAGGGAAAGATGAACAGCCAGACTTATCTAAAATGGGGTACTGTTCACTCCGTTCCCAGCAACACGCTTCGCGATGCACAGAATTTATGCTAATCGCATAGATTCGCGCAGTATGTCTCGGGTTTTCTGTGACCTTCGCTCACAAAAACACCTCGCGGGATATTACAAGTGAACAGTAACGTAACTAAAATGGGGCAGATGCAATCAGGCAACTGCCCCATTGCTTATGAAAAAGCTTTCTGTTATAATAAAAAAGTCAGATGGGAATTTTAGAAAACAAGAAAGCATCAGGTGATTAAATGGAAAATACAAAATCACAAAAAAAGTCGTATTCAACAGCATCTTCCAAGAGCAGGGCGCGTCGAAAAACAAAAACAGATTATTATGATTACAGTCTGGTAGCAGTTATTGTACTGCTGACCTGTTTTGGGCTTATCATGCTGTACAGTACAAGCTCCTATATGGCTCAGATAAATTACGGAAGCGACATGTATTTTTTTAAAAAACAGGTCATCATCAGCGTGGCATGTATTATCATGGCACTGATCATTTCCAGGATCAATTATCGGATACTGAACCGTTTTAGCACAGCTTTTTATGTAGCGGCACTGGTGTTGATGGCACTGGTAAAAACACCGCTGGGGCAGTCTTCTCATGGTGCCCAGAGATGGCTGAATCTTGGACCGGTTCGGTTCCAGCCGGCAGAGCTTGCCAAGATAGCAGTTATTGTCTGCCTCCCATATATGATCGTGCATATGGGAAAGAAAGTTCGTACCTTAAAGGGCTGTATGGTTCTTGCTGTTGTGGGAGGCGGACTGGCACTGGCTGCATATGTATTTACGGACAATCTGAGTACAGCAATTATTATTTTCTGTATTACTGCAGGACTGATTTTTGTGGCTCACCCGGATATTAAGATTTTTATTATTATTGCAGGTGTTGTTATTGCGCTGGCAGTGATCGGAGTCATTTTTTTGAATGCAACAGTGAGTGTTGATGGAAGTGGAAGCTTTCGTCTGAGACGAATCATGGTATGGCTTCATCCGGAAGAATATGCGGACAGTTGGGGATATCAGACAATTCAGGCATTGTATGCGATTGGCTCGGGAGGATTTTTTGGCAGAGGACTTGGAAACAGTATTCAGAAGCTGGGAAGTGTACCTGAGGCACAGAATGACATGATTTTTTCAATTATCTGTGAAGAACTGGGGATTTTTGGAGGTCTTATCGTGCTGATGCTTTATGCATATCTGTTATACAGGCTGTTTGTTATTGCACAGAATGCACCGGATATGTTTGGCTCACTTATGGTCAGTGGGATTTTTATTCACATAGCATTGCAGGTTATTCTTAATATTGCGGTTGTTGTAAACCTTATGCCGAATACAGGTGTCACTCTTCCGTTTATCAGTTATGGAGGTACGTCGATCGTATTCCTTATGGCAGAGATGGGACTTGCGCTGAGTGTGGCAAGGCAGATTAAATTTGAGGAATAAAAAATGTAATAAAATAGTGCTTGACAAACATGAGGGAAGAATATATACTTTGAACATCAAAGTAATCAATCCCGATAAAACCAAATCTGAATAAATGAGACGTATTTACTGGTCTGACGGATGATAAGGTTGAAAACAAGAAAAAGCAGAATCATCATCTGCTTAACAAAAATAATAAAAAACAAGTGATAACCGGAGCAGGAAAAAGAGAAGCATTCCGGGGCTTGAATTAAAGGAGAAGAGAAAATTATGTTAGAAAAAATGAGTGAAATGATCGCAGAGCAGTTAAATTGTGATGCAGCAGGAATTACTGCTGAAACTTCTTTCAAGGATGATCTTGGCGCAGATTCACTTGACCTGTTTGAGCTGGTTATGGCTCTGGAAGATGAATACAATATTGAGATCCCGGCTGAAGATCTTACAGATTTAACAACAGTCGGAGCTGTTATGGATTATCTGAAAAACAAAGGCGTAGAGGCTTAATCATTAATCATATAGAAATGACAAATAACTCCTTGGAGTCAGAGATGGCTTCGGGGAGAATTTTTTGACATTATAATTTGAATATCAAAATATTTTAAACTAAAATAATTTGCAATCAGAAACAAATTGTTATCATCTGATATAAACATAAAAATAAAGGAAAGGAAAATGATATGTCTAAAATTGCATTTGTATTTCCGGGACAGGGTGCACAGTATACAGGAATGGCGAAAGATTTTTATGAAAAATATGCTGTAAGTCGCAAAGTATTTGAAAGCGCATCAAAAGCATCCGGACTTGATGTGAAAGCTTTATGCTTTGAAGAAAATGACAGATTAAATATTACAGAATATACACAGATTGCCATGCTGACAGCAGAAATCGCAATCTTAAGAGCTGTAGAGGAAGCCGGAATCAGGTCTCAGGTAAATGCTGGACTGAGCCTTGGAGAATACGGAGCACTGGTGGCCTCCGGTGTTATGAAGGAAGAGGATGCATTTACTGTAGTGCGAAAAAGAGGAATTTTTATGCAGGAGGCATATCCTACAGGTGGTGCAATGTCCGCTGTTCTTGGAACAGATGCAGAGCTGATTGAAAAAATCTGCAATGAGACACAGGGAATTGTATCCATTGCAAATTATAACTGTCCGGGACAGATTGTGATCACAGGCGAGGAGACAGCAGTTGCAGCAGCAGGGGAGGCATTAAAGGCAGCAGGCGCCAGACGTGTGATTCCTCTTAAAGTCAGTGGCCCATTTCACTGTGAGCTTCTCAAAGGCGCAGGGGAAAAACTGGGACAGGAACTTGAGAAGGTAGAAATCCAGTCATTTACAGTACCTTATGTGACAAATGTAACTGCACAGTATGTGACAGGACCGGAGCAGGTAAAGGAATTGCTTGTCAGCCAGGTTTCATCCTCTGTGCGCTGGCAGCAGTGTGTAGAACAGATGATTGATGATGGTGTAGATACTTTTATTGAGATTGGACCGGGAAAAACTCTGACAGGATTTCTCAAAAAGATCAACAGAAATGTAAAAGCATTACATGTTGAGAAAACAGAAGATCTGGATGAAGTGAGAAAGGAGTGTCTGTAAAATGCTGAAAAATAAAATTGCCCTGATTACAGGTGCAGGACGTGGAATCGGACGAGCCATTGCTATTGCTCTTGCAAAGGAAGGTGCAGAGGTGGTTATCAATTACAATGGTTCTGAAGAGAGAGCGAAGGAAGTAAAACAGACCATCGAAGAAAACGGTGGAAAAGCTTCCATATATAAATGCAATGTCAGTGATTTCGCAGCCTGTGAAGCAATGATCAAAGATATAGTTAAAGAATACGGACACCTTGATATTCTGGTTAATAATGCAGGAATTACCAAAGATGGTCTGATCATGAAAATGAAAGAAGAGGATTTCGATTCTGTACTTAATGTAAACCTGAAAGGTACATTCAATACAATCCGTCACAGTGCCCGTCAGATGCTGAAACAGAGAAGTGGAAAGATCATCAATATTTCTTCTGTTTCCGGAATCCTCGGAAATGTGGGCCAGGCAAATTATGCTGCATCCAAAGCAGGTGTGATCGGTCTGACAAAAACAATGGCAAGAGAGCTGGGCAGCCGGGGAATTACGGTAAATGCCATTGCACCCGGATTTGTAGACACAGAGATGACAGAAGTACTCTCAGAAGAAATCAGGAAAAATGCATGTAAGCAGATTATCCTGGGACGTTTCGGAAAGCCTGAGGATATTGCAAATACAGCAGTATTTCTGGCATCAGACAAAGCAGACTATATTACAGGACAGCTCATCAGCGTAGATGGCGGTATGAATGTATAAATAAGGAGAACAAAATGAGAAGAGTTGTAATTACAGGTATGGGAGCAATCACTCCGGTAGGCCTTAGTGTAGAAGAATTCTGGAACAGTGTAAAAGAAGGAAAAACAAACTTTGCAGAAGTAACACGTTTTGATTCCACAAATTACAGAGCGCATATGGCTGCGGAAATCAACAATTTTAATCCAAAGGATTATATGGATTTCAAATCTGCAAAACGTATGGAGCTTTTCAGCCAGTATGCGGTAGCAGCAGCAAAAGAAGCTATTGAGCAGTCCGGACTCGATATGACAAAAGAAGATCCATTTCGTGTGGGATGCAGTGTGGGAAGCGGTATCGGAAGTATGCAGGTGGTAGAGAAATCCTGCGAAATTCTCAACACAAAGGGACCTGGAAGACTGAATCCTCTGATGATTCCTCTTCTGATTTCTAATATGGCATCCGGAAATGTTTCCATTCAGTTTGGACTCCGCGGAAAGAACATTAATGTTGTAACTGCCTGTGCAACAGGAACCCACAGCATTGGAGAAGCATACCGTACTATTCAGTGCTCTGATGCAGATGTTATGGTTGCAGGTGGAACGGAAGCAGCTATCACACCAACAGGCTTTGGTGGTTTTGCGGCACTGACAGCATTGACATCATCCACAGATCCTGAGAGATGTTCCATCCCTTTTGACAAAGAAAGAAGCGGTTTTGTAATGGGTGAGGGTGCCGGCGTAGTAGTTCTGGAAGAACTGGAGCATGCCAAAGCACGTGGAGCGAAAATCCTTGGCGAGGTTGTCGGATATGGTGCAACAGGAGATGCTTATCACATTACATCCCCTGCAGAGGACGGTTCCGGTGCTGCCAAAGCTATGGAATGGGCTGTAAAAGAAGCAGGAATTTCCACAGATGATGTATGGTATGTAAACGCACATGGTACAAGCACACATCATAATGACTTATTTGAAACAATTGCCATTAAGAAAACATTTGGTGAACACGCAAAAGAAATGAAAATAAATTCTACAAAATCTATTACAGGACATCTTCTGGGAGCTGCCGGTGCAGTGGAAGTGATCACCTGTGTAAAAGAACTTCAGGAAGGCCTGATCCATCAGACTGTTGGTTATAAGGTGCCGGATGAACAGTGTGACCTGGATTATGTAGGAAACGGTAATGTAAAGATGGATATCAAATATGCACTTACCAATTCTCTTGGCTTTGGCGGACATAACGCATCCTTACTTATTAAAAAGTACGAAGACTGATCACGCAGATAATTAATGGTATGGTGATTTTAAAAACAATATACGACAGTAATCTTATAATATAGCTATTTCAGCAGGAGGAAATAAATGGAACTGGCAAATATATTAGAACTGATCCACGCAGTCAGTGATTCAGATCTCACAGAATTTAACCTGCAGGACGATACCTTAAATATTTCCATGTCAAAAGAGAAAACAATTGTACAACAGATGGCAGTCAATACTGATCCGGCAGATGCTCAGCAGTATCAGCCGGTAGTGCAGCAGGCTGTACATGTAGAATCCGTCAATGCTGTTAACGATGAAGTACAGACAGGAAGTGTGGTAAAATCTCCTCTTGTAGGTACCTATTATGCAGCATCTTCTCCGGAAAATCCCCCCTTTGTAAAAGTAGGAGATAAAGTAAGCAAAGGTCAGGTCCTTGGCATTGTGGAAGCAATGAAGCTGATGAACGAGATTGAATCAGAATTTGATGGTACAGTAAAAGAAATCCTTGTAGAAAACGAGCAGATGGTAGAGTTCGGACAGCCGATGTTTGTGATAGAATAGAAGAAGGAGGTAAAAAACTATGAAACTTACAACAAAAGAAATCATGGAGATCATTCCCCACAGACACCCGTTCCTCCTGATTGATACTATTGAAGAACTGGTGCCGGGTGTGAAGGCAACAGGAAAGAAATGTGTTACCTATAATGAGCCGCATTTCGCAGGACACTTCCCACAGGAACCGGTTATGCCGGGAGTTCTGATCGTTGAAGCGCTTGCGCAGACAGGTGCAGTTGCAATTCTGAGTAAACCGGAAAATAAAGGAAAGATCGCATATTTTGCATCAATCAACAATGCAAAATTCAAGAACAAGGTAGTTCCCGGAGATACCCTTACTCTCGAAGTAGAGATCATTAAGGAAAAAGGTCCCATGGGAGTGGGAAAAGCAAAAGCAACAAACCAGGACGGTAAGGTAGCAGTGATTGCAGAGCTGACTTTTGCAGTAGGAGCATAACAGATGTTTAATAAAATTTTGATCGCCAATCGTGGTGAGATTGCAGTGAGGATCATCCGGGCATGTCGTGAGATGGGAATCCGCACAGTAGCCGTATACTCAGAAGCAGACAGAGATGCCCTGCATACCCAGCTTGCAGATGAAGCAGTATGCATCGGAAAGGCACAGTCATCAGACAGCTATCTGAACATGGAGCGAATCTTAAGTGCTACCATTGCCACAAAAGCAGAAGCAATCCACCCGGGATTCGGATTTCTCTCAGAGAACAGCCGTTTTGTGGAAATGTGTGAGAAATGTAATGTGGCATTTATAGGTCCTTCCGCAGAAGTAATTTCCAGAATGGGAAATAAATCTGAGGCGAAAAACACAATGTGGAAAGCTAAAGTCCCGGTAGTGCCCGGCACTAAGGAACCGGTCTACACAGTAGAGCAGGCTTTGGAAGCTGTAAAGGAAATCGGTTTTCCGGTCATGATCAAAGCATCAGCAGGCGGCGGTGGAAAAGGAATGCGTGTAGCCGGAAATAAACAGGAATTTGCCAAATTGTTTGAGACAGCACAGCAGGAGTCGGTCCATTCCTTCTCCGATAACACCATGTATCTGGAACGGTTTGTGGAGAATCCCAGACATGTTGAAGTGCAGATTCTTGCGGATAAATACGGAAATGTAGTTCATCTGGGAGAACGAGACTGCTCTGTTCAGAGACGTCACCAGAAAATGATCGAAGAGTCTCCATGTATCGCAATCTCTGATGATCTGAGAAAGAAAATGGGTGAGACAGCAGTACGGGCAGCAAAGGCAGCAGGCTATGAAAGTGCAGGAACCATAGAATTTCTTCTGGATCAGTCCGGAGAATTTTATTTCATGGAAATGAACACCAGAATCCAGGTAGAACATCCGGTAACAGAATTTGTGTCTGGTGTAGACCTGATCAAAGAGCAGATCTGCATTGCGGCAGGTGAACCGTTAAGCGTTCAGCAGAAAGACATAGAAATCCGCGGCCACGCCATGGAATGCAGAATCAATGCCGAGGATCCTGAGAGACATTTCATGCCATGCCCTGGTAAGATCACTGACTTACATCTTCCCGGTGGAAACGGAATCCGCGTGGATACAGCAGTTTATAATGACTACGCAATCCCGCCCTACTATGATTCTATGATTGCCAAGATCATTGTTTATGACAAAGACCGCCGCAGTGCCATTCGAAAGATGATCAGTGCACTCGGAGAAGTTGCCATCGAAGGAGTAAAAACTAACGTGGATTTTCTGTATGAACTTCTCAATCAGCCGGATTTTCAGGAAGGAAATATCACCACAGATTTCATTCCGCAGCATTATCCGGATCTGTAAAAGAAAACTGGTGCAAATATATTTTATAGTTCAGCAGAAATTACATATTTATTATTAAAAGGTAATTGATAAGCAAATCGATAAAATTATTTTTGACAGAATTAGTTTGGTTAATAGTTATTAACGTTATTTTGTTGTCTGAAAGAACATCAAATTGGGTTACATAAAGGAGCAGGATTTTAATGGCAGACTTGAAGAGATTTTTTAAGAAAACAGTTTCAGAAGACCGGCATAAACAGGCCGCATCTGTTTCCGTACCTGAAGGCTTATGGATCAAATGTCCAAAGTGCGGAGAAATGGTTTACAGAGAAGACGTAATATCCAACGCCTATGTGTGCCCGAAATGCGGAGGATATTTCAGAATCAGTGCGAAACGCCGGATCAAAATGATCGCAGATAAAGGAAGTTTTAAAGAGTGGTTCACAGGAATTGACAACAGCAATCCACTGGACTATCCGGATTATCCGCAGAAAATTGAGGATCTGAGAGAAAAAACACACCTTGATGAGGCAATTCTCATCGGAGAAGCCACCATCGGAGGAATCCGTACAGTGATCGGAGCCATGGATACCAGATTTCTCATGGCTTCCATGGGATATGTGGTGGGAGAAAAGATCACCCGCTCATTTGAAGAAGCAACAAAACAGGGACTTCCGGTCATTCTGTTCTGTTGCTCCGGTGGTGCCAGAATGCAGGAAGGAATCGTATCACTGATGCAGATGGCAAAAACCTCCGCAGCCATTAAACGTCACTCCCAGGCGGGGCTTCTCTATACATCTGTGCTGACAGACCCGACTACCGGTGGCGTTACAGCAAGCTTTGCCATGCTTGGAGATGTTATCCTTGCAGAACCAGGCTCATTGATCGGATTTGCCGGCCCGAGAGTCATTGAACAGACTATAGGTCAGAAACTGCCGGAGGGCTTCCAGAGACCGGAATTTCTTCTGGAACATGGATTTCTCGACGGAATTGTTGAACGAGGATCTATGCGGGATGTTCTTTCGCTGATCCTGAAACTGCATGATACCAGAAAATGTTACGGAGAATTTCCACAGGAAACATCTGCCAGATCTTTCGATACTTTTGGCAAAAAGAAAAAGCAGAAGAAACAAAAAAATCTCACAGCCTGGGACAGAGTCCAGATTGCCAGAAGCAGTGACCGTCCGTCAGCAGCGGAATATATTGATGCCATTTTTGATGATTTCATGGAATTTCATGGTGACAGAGGTGTCAGAGACGACAATGCTATCATCGGCGGTATCGCTACACTGGACGGACAGCCTGTTACAGTACTCGGAATCCGTAAAGGGCATACTACAAAAGAAAACATCAGATGTAACTTCGGAATGCCATCACCGGAAGGGTACAAAAAGACTCTTCGACTGATGAAACAGGCAGAGAAATTCGGACGTGCAGTCATTGCATTTGTAGACACTCCGGGGGCATTCTGTGGACTGGAAGCAGAAGAACGGGGACAGGGCGAAGCCATTGCAAGGAATCTTCTGGAAATGTCCGATTTGAAGGTGCCGGTTCTTTCGGTTGTAATTGGTGAAGGCGGCAGTGGCGGTGCACTTGCACTTGCAGTCGGCAATGAAGTCTGGATGATGGAAAATGCAACCTACACCATTCTTTCACCGGAAGGTTTCGCTTCCATTCTCTGGAAAGACAGCAGGAAAGCACCGGAAGCTGCGGAGGTCATGAAAGTAACGGCGGCTCATCTGAAAGAACTGGGGATCATTGAACGGATCATACCGGAGGAATATCCTGCAAGTGAGGAGAATTTGCCGGAAATTGCAGAATATATGAAGATCAGAATGAAGCAGTTCCTGGAGAAACAAGCTGGTAAAAGTGGGGAACAGATCGCACAGGAACGGTATGAGAGGTTTCGTAAGATGTAGCGTGTGAATGGCAAAAGGGACGCGCAGAAAAATATTTTATTTGGAGTGCGGTTTCGGGGTCTAAGATATTCTAAGCTCTCAGAAATCTGCTAAAGGCATGAGCCGTCTTGTCAAACCCGCTCCGCCTCCGACTTCGCTCAGACAGTGATGCAGCCGGCTCATAACGCAGATTTCTGAGAACTAAGAATATCTAAGACCCCTGCAAATGCACTCCAAATAAAATATTTTTCTGCGCTGTTTTGTTACATGTTGTCATGCGTCCCTATTCAAAAAACATTAAAATTTCCTCCATCCCGACTTGAAATAAGAAAGCCTCTGACGTATAATAAACCCGAAAGTAGAAAGGCGCTGCTTTTAAGCAGGGTCTTTTTTTACAGATTTTGAATATATAAAAAATTCAGGAGTGAAAAAGTTATGACCAAGATCAGAACAAGATTTGCACCAAGCCCTACAGGCAGAATGCATGTTGGAAATTTAAGAACAGCATTATATGCATACCTTATTACAAAACATGAAGGCGGAGATTTCATCCTCCGTATTGAAGATACAGACCAGGAACGTTACGTAGAAGGCGCTGTAGATATTATCTACCGTACTCTTGCAAAAACAGGACTTCTCCATGATGAAGGTCCGGACAAGGACAAAGGCTTTGGACCGTATGTTCAGAGTGAGCGTCAGGCACAGGGAATCTATCTGAAATATGCACAGCAGTTAGTAGAACAGGGTGATGCATACTACTGTTTCTGTAAGAAGGAAGAACTGGAAGGTATGAAACGTGTTGTGGCAGGAAAAGAGATTTCCATTTATGACAAACGCTGCCTTAAACTTTCCAAAGAAGAAGTACAGCGTCGTCTTGATGCAGGAGAACCACACGTAATCCGTTTCAATATGCCAACAGAGGGAACTACAACATTCCATGATGTAATCTACGGAGATATCACAGTAAACAATGAGGAACTGGAAGATCTGATCCTGATCAAATCTGACGGATACCCAACTTATAACTTTGCAAACGTAATCGATGACCATTTAATGGAGATCACACACGTAGTAAGAGGTAACGAGTATCTTTCCTCAGCTCCGAAATACAACCGTATCTACGAAGCTTTCGGATGGGATATCCCGGTTTATGTACATTGTCCGTTGATCACAGATGAGACACACCAGAAGCTTTCCAAACGTTGTGGACATTCCTCTTATGAAGACCTGCTTGATCAGGGATTTGTTTCAGAAGCAATCATCAACTATGTGGCACTTCTCGGATGGAGTCCTTCTGACAACAGAGAGATCTTTACACTGGATGAACTGGTACAGGTATTTGATTATCATCATATCAATAAATCTCCGGCAGTATTTGATATTGCGAAACTTCGTTGGATGAATGGTGAGTATATCAAGAAAATGGATGCGGATGAATTCTATGAGAGAGCACTTCCGTATATGAAAGAAGTTCTGAAGAAAGACTACAACTTCAAGAAGATTGCAGGAATGGTACAGACCAGAATCGAAACATTCCCTGACATTCCGGCTCTGATTGACTTCTTTGAGGAAGTACCGGAATATGATTCCGCCATGTACTGCCATAAGAAAATGAAGACAAATGAAGAGACTTCTCTTACAGTATTAAAAGAAGTACTTCCGGTTCTGGAAGAACAGGAAGATTATACAAATGATCCGTTATTTGAAACATTAAGTGCATTTGTAAAAGAGCATGGTTATAAGAACGGATATGTAATGTGGCCTCTGCGTACTGCTGTTTCCGGCAAGCAGATGACGCCGGCCGGTGCTACTGAGATCATGGAGATCATCGGTAAAGACGAGACAATCAAACGAGTAAAGGCAGCTATTGAGAAATTAAGCAAATAAATATGAAGAGAAATCCATCTCAACTTCGGGCAATCACTCACCTGTCAGGACCTATGATGGTTCTGGCAGGTCCCGGCTCGGGGAAAACTTCCGTTATTGTGGAGAGAACTGCATACATAATCAATGAGGGGAAGATACCGGCTTCTTCTATTTTGGTTGTAACTTTTTCCAGAGCAGCGGCAACAGAGATGAAAGAACGGTTTTTGAAATTCGTGGGACAGAACAGAAGCGAAGTGACTTTTGGAACTTTCCACGGAATTTTTTATGGGATTTTGAAAGCGGCCTATCATCTGAGTGCGGCCAATATTCTTTCTGAGGAAGAGAAATTCAGTATTCTACGTGAGATGACTGAGAAATATGGGCAGGAAATGGCTCAGGAGGGAGATTTCATTGAAGAAGTTGCCAGGGAAATCAGTGTCGTAAAGGGGAACTGTATTTCTCCGGAGCATTATTATGCATCCTGTTGCTCGGATGAGATATTCAGGGACATTTTTCATGGCTATAAGCAGGCTCTGAAGGCGAAACGCAAGCTGGATTTTGATGATATGATCCTCTGTTGTTATGAACTTTTTTCTCAGAGACAGGATATCCTGAATGCATGGAGAAGAAAATTTGTCTACATTCTGGTGGATGAGTTTCAGGATATCAACAGCTTACAATACAAGATTTTGCAGATGCTGGCGGCACCTGTCAATAACCTGTTTATTGTAGGGGATGATGACCAGTCCATCTATCATTTCCGGGGCGCAAGACCAGAGATTATGTTAAATTTTACAAAGGATTATCCGAAGGCAGAGACAGTCCTTCTGAATGTGAATTACCGGTGCAGTAAGAATATCCTGCGTACAGCCATGGAAGTGATCGGATGTAATACCAGACGTTTCAAAAAGCAGCTGGATACTCCAAATGAAGAAGGGATGCCTGTGACGTGCAAGGAATTTGATAATCCAAGAGAAGAGTATATGTGCGTGGTGGCAGCACTGAAAAAAAGAATGGAGCGCGGCGAGGATCTGCTGAATACGGCAATCCTGCTTCGTACAAATCAGGAATCGGAAGGTCTGATCAATGTGCTGATGGAATATCAGGTTCCTTTTACAATGAAAGAACAGCTTCCCAATCTTTTCCGCCACTGGATCTGCCGGGCGCTTCTGGCTTATCTTGAAATGGCAGCAGGAGACAGGAGCAGGAAGAATTTTCTGGAGATCATGAACCGGCCAAATCGCTATATTTCCAGAGAAGCGTTGAACAGTTCGCAGATTAATTTTAATGAACTTCGGGAATATTATAAAGACAAAGACTGGATGTGCGACAGGATTACCACACTGGAAACGCATCTGAGGATTCTTGGTACTCTTTCCCCTTTTGCTGCGATTAATTTTATCAGAAAAGGAATGGGATTCGAAGAATACTTGCGTGAATATGCACAGTATCGTAAAATAAAACCGGAGGAACTGCTTGAGACCCTGGACCGGATCCATGAGAGTGCAAAAGGCATGAAAACCCTGGCGAAGTGGCAGGCTTACATAGAAGAATATACGAAGCGCCTGAATGAACAGGCAAGGAAACAGCAGGATAAAAAAGAAGGAGTGACTATATCCACACTCCATGCGGTAAAAGGTCTGGAATATGATATTGTGTATATTCTGAATGTTAATGAAGGAAGCATTCCATATCGCAAGGCGGTTTTGGCAGAAGCAGTAGAAGAAGAACGAAGATTGTTTTATGTAGGGATGACCAGGGCGAAAAAGAAGCTGGTGCTTGCCTATGTGAAACGCCAGTATGAGAAGGAACGGGAGCCTTCCCGGTTTCTTGAGGAGACAGGCCTATGAATAAAGGAATTATTTACTGTACAAAAATACGGGAAGAATATGAAGGCGCACATATGGAGCATATGATCGCAGAGAAACTTCTGGAAATCGCACTGAAAAAAGAATATGGAATCAATCTGTACAATGAACCCAGAGCAGAGGGAGAACATGGAAAACCATTCCTTTCCTATCGTCCGTCCCTGCATTATAATATCAGTCATTCCGGAAAATATGTGGTATGTATTCTGGCTGATCAGGAGGTTGGAATTGATGTGCAGATTCATTGCAGAGCCAATTATGAAAGAATGCTCAGACGTATGGTACCCCGGGAACAGTATCTCGAAATTCTCTCAGATATAAATGTGGAAAAGAAATTTTTTGAACAGTGGGTACTGAGGGAAGCTTATATCAAATGGACCGGTGAGGGGCTTTCCAGAGACATGAGGACTATATCCATGGATGAAGGCAGTCATATGCTGCTTGATATGGAAGACGGTTACAGTGGAGCAGTATGGGCAATGAATCCCATGGAAATCAACTGGAAATATGAAGACATCATACTTGGGTAAGACATGAACAGACAAACGAAGAAAGAAATCCGGAGACTGGCAGTGAAGATTCTTGTAGCAGTACTGGCACTTGGACTGGCTTTCTGGGGATATGCTTTCGTATACAGAGGTAAGACGGAACCTCCTGCAAAATATCCGGTAACCAACCAGGATGCTGCAGTGTATTCATTACGCGGACAGATACAGATGCTGTCGCAGCAGGAGGAGTTAAATACCTTTGCCTTTGAGGGCAGAAAAAAAGAAAAAGAGTACGGAACTTATATTATTCCCGGACTGAGATATACAAGAACATTCCTGAATGCAGAGGGTACAAAACAGGCGGTATGTACTTCCATGACTCCTCAGGGACTTGCAGTGACCGATGAGTATGTACTTGTAAGTGCCTATTGTCATACGGAAAAACATAACTCTGTTATTTACGTGATCAACAAAGAAACTCACAGATTTATCAAAGAGGTAGTCCTGCCCGGTCTGCCTCATGTAGGCGGGCTTGCCTATGATCTGGAACATGATATGCTGTGGTATTCTTCAAATACCAATGGAATCGCACAGGCGATCAGTATTAAGATGGATGTGCTGCGAGACTATAATTATGCGGATAATCATATGCCTGTGCAGGTAAATCAGACATGTAGTCTTTATGGAATCGTGAGAGATTCTTTTATGACTTTCTATAAGGGGTGCCTGTATGTAGGGTGTTTTAACAAATACACAGAGAGTACCATCGCGAGATATGCGGTGGATTCAAGAGGTGATCTGGTGAATACTTTTAATGAGGAACTTGGTATGATGTTTGAAATGGCGGTTCCGCTGGATTATTCTACAATATCAGAACAGGCACAGGGAATGGCTTTTTATGATGATAAGCTGTTGTTGTCCCATTCTTTTGGTATTCTGCCATCCAGGATTGTTTTTTATGAACAGTCGGATAAACGTCTGTATGTCAATGAAAATTCTGCAAGGTCATACAGAATGCCTGAGATGATCGAGCAGATTGTTGTAGAAGGGGATGAACTTTACGTACTCTTTGAATCAGGAGCTTATGCGTACAGGGGGTATGCAGGAAATGTGGTAGACCGGGTTCTGAAGCTGAATCTGATAAAAATGGAAGAGTCTTATCAGGAAGAGTACTAAAATCGGTTTGTCCACATATATTAAATGTAAAGAGGTGAGACATATAGAAGCGCAGCAGATTGAAAACCTGTTTGCCGGAAATATCCGGAATCTTTTAATGGATGCGAAGCTGGATTATGATAAATTATATGAGATACGCCTTCGTGTAGGGCGTCCGTTGTTTTTAACTTATGACGGAGGAGAATGTTTTCTGCGAAAACCGGGTCAGGAACAGTATCTGGTGACAACGGAAGATCTGAAAGAAACACTGGAATATGTCACAGGATATTCCCTGTATGCTTATGAGGATGAGATCAGACAGGGATTTATCAGTGTTCAGGGTGGTCACAGAGTAGGTGTGACCGGAAAGGTAGTGCTGGATCGGGGCAGGATCATGGGAATGAAATATATTTCCTGCATCAATGTCCGTCTGGCACATGAGATTCAGGGATGTGCGGATAAGGTGATGCCTTATATCCGTACAGAGAAATGGGTTGCAAATACATTGATTATTTCACCGCCAAGGTGTGGAAAGACTACGCTGCTCAGAGATATTATCAGGCAGCTCAGTAATGGATGGGCCAATACCCAGGGTCTGACAATAGGTGTGGTGGACGAGAGAAGTGAGCTGGCAGGCTGTTATCAGGGAATTCCTCAGAATGATCTGGGAATGCGTACAGATGTGCTGGACTGCTGTCCGAAATCAGAAGGTATGCAGATGCTGGTACGTTCCATGTCACCGGATGTGGTTGCAGTGGACGAGTTAGGCTGTGAAGAGGATTTCAAGGCAGTTGACTCAGTGATCCACTGTGGATGTAAGCTGATTGCGACTGCACATGGAAGCTGTCTGGAGGATGTTTTGGATCAGCCATTCTTTTATAAGCTTATGGGCGAGAAAGTATTTGAACGTTATATTATCCTGGACAAAAATGATCAGGCAGGATGTCTGAAAGCTGTATTAGATGAAAATGGAAAAGTATGCTTAGAACAGTAGGATTGTGTGTAATTGTAATTTCCGGTGTCGGTTGCGGTTTTGCCATGAGCAATGAACTTGGCAGACGCAAAAAGATGATGGAAATGATCTTACGGATGATCATCCTCCTAAGAGGAGAAATACGTTATGGAAATAAATCTCTGTACGATGCCTTTACAGGTGCTTCCGGGAAACTGGAAGGGAAGTACAGAGAATTTTTTATACTTACGGCACAGAAAATGAAAGAAAAAACAGGGGATTCCTTTGGGACAATCTTCAGAGAATCGGCCGGAAAGTGTCTGGATCTGGATTGTCTTTCGCAGGAAGAGAGAGACAGATTTTATTCACTGGGAGATCAGCTTGGTTATCTTGGACTGGATATGCAGCTAAAACAGATGGATCTGATGGAAAAGGAAACAGAATATGCGATCAGGGAACTCAGGAAAGATTTTTGTGAAAAAAGAAAATTATACCGCAGTATGGGAATATTGGGCGGAATATTTGTGGCTGTGTTTTTTTGGTGAGCATGTATTTATAATCTGTTTCTTTACTGTGTAGATTACTGTTTTGCTATATCTGGCAGCAGAAGCCGGAAAGGAGAGACTGTGGAGGTAAGTCTTATTTTTAAAATCGCTGCAGTAGGGATTCTGGTTTCTGTTCTCTGCCAGATCCTGAAACACAGTGGAAGGGATGAACAGGCATTTCTGGTAAGCCTTGCGGGGCTTCTGATGGTGCTGTTCTGGATTGTTCCATATATTTATGAACTGTTTGAAAGTATTCAGCAGTTGTTTGTGCTGTGATTTCAAATCAACTGTTATGGCAGTTGACAGAACAGAAAGAGGTTTGAATGGCATGGATATTGTGAAAGTTTCAATCATGGGTATCTGCGGAATGATGCTTGGTTTTATTCTAAAAGAAACCAGACCGGAATTTGCTGCACTTGTGACCATGATGACGGGTTTTCTGATTCTTGGTCTTGCAGCAGGAAAAGTTTCTTATCTGTTTGAAACCATGAACAGGCTGAGAGAAAGCTTCCCCATAGACAGCAGTTATCTCACAGTTCTGGTTAAGATTATCGGGATTACATATATCGGACAGTTTTCATCTGCAATCTGCAAAGATGCCGGATATCAGATGATCGGAACACAGATCGACCTGTTCTGTAAACTGTCTGTGATGGTTCTGAGTATGCCGGTACTGCTGGCAATTCTGGATACGATTTCGGAGTTTATGATATGAGGCAGGATAAAGAGAGAAGTATCAGGGAACAGGCAGATCTGTGGAAAGGTTACTGGTGTATACTGGCATGTATACTTTTGGTAGGAAGAGTGTCATATCTTACATTCTTTCAGAATCATATAGTATCCGTATATGCCGCTGCGCAGACAGAACAGAAAGAAGATTCTTCAGTACAGATCCTGCAGGAGAATCTAATGGAAGAGATACAGATTGATGATGTGCAGAAAATGTTGGATGAGATCATGGATGACTATGTTTTTTCTGTCAGAGAAGCACTGATGAATATCATAAACGGGGAGGAGCCTGTTTCAAAAGAGACTGTACGGAGCTTTTTGTATAGTCTCTTTTTTTCGGATATAGAGAATGAAAAAGGATTAATACTGAAACTTTTACTTGTGATTTTTATTGCAGCGGTGCTGGCAGAGTTTGCTGATGTTTTCGGAAACGGACAGGCTGGCAGTATCAGCTTTTATATTGTCTATCTTGCGCTGTTTACAATGCTTATGGAGAATTTCTCAAGGCTTGGAAGTACGCTTACAAACTGGCTTCTTGGACTGACGGATTTCATGAAAGTTCTGTCTCCGGCTTATTTTATGACAGTGGCTGCATCAACCGGATCATCAACGGCTGCTGCATTTTATGAAGGAATCTTGCTGATGATCTGGGCGGTTCAGTGGCTTCTTGCAAATCTGTTTCTGCCTGCTGTAAACCTGAGTTTGCTTCTGAAAATGGTTAATTATTTGTCAAAAGAGGAGATGCTTACAAAAATGGCAGAACTTTTGGATGTAGCTGTAAACTGGGGGTTGAAAACTCTTCTGGGAGCTATTGTTGGTCTACAGATTGTGCGGAATATGGTGAGCCCGGTGATGGATGCCATGAAGCGTTCTGCTGTTGGCAAGGCAGCGAGTGCGATTCCCGGCATTGGAAATGCAGTGACCGCTGTAACAGAATTAGTGCTGACCAGTGCAGTGATGGTGCGAAACAGTTTTGGCGCAGTAATCGTAATCCTTCTGTTGCTGATTGGAGCAGGACCGATTATCCATTATGGAAGTCTTTCTCTGGTTTATCGTTTTCTGGCTGCGATTGCACAGCCAATTTCTGACAAAAGAGTTGTGGGAGCCCTGAGTACAATGGGGGAGGGATGTGCAATGCTTTTAAAACTTTTGCTGACAGCAGAAGTACTTTGCATGCTGACATTTCTGATAGTTGTAGTTTCTGTATCCTGATGAACTGACAGAAAGATTGCCGGAGGAAACATATGAAAGAAGAGCTGTATTTATGGATTCGGAATCTGGCAGTATTTTATATCTTTTTCACTGCGGCTCTGAATCTGATACCTGACCAGAAGTATGAGAAATATGTACGCTTTTTTATGGGTCTGCTGCTGATTTTTATGATGAGTACCCCGATATTTTCCATTCTTGGAAAAGGTTCGGAACTGACGGAAAGTTTTCTGGATAATTTTTCTGAAGAAAACAGAGAGAAAGAACTCCGGGAATTTCAGAATATTCAGAAAGTCTATCTGGAAAAAGGTTACGAACTGGAACTGGAACAGAAAATCCGGGAAACTCTGGAAAAAAGAGGCATAGAAGTATATAAGGTGAAAGTAAATATAGAAGGGGAGGAGACGCAGGCAAATATTGTACTGAAGACAGAAATTTCTCAGGAGGAGAGAAAGGAGCTTAAAGATGCGCTGGTGGAAGAGTGGGGACTTAAAGAAAACAGAATTTGTATCCAGATTGTCCGAAATGAATCCGGCAAAATGGGGAATCCTGTTGCTCATCGGAGTACTTCTGGCAGTAGCGGCGATGCCTGTATCCAGTAAGCAGCAAAAGAAAAATACGACAGGAGAGCAGAGTGAAGATATGCAAAAAAGTGTTCTGGAAGAGAAACTTGAAGCATTTCTTGAAAATACGGAAGGGGTGGGAAAGGTACAGGTTATCCTGATGACAGATGAGAAGAAAGACAGGCAGAGCTTCTATAATTCAGAAACCATACAGGTGACCGGTGTTCTGATTTCTGCGGAAGGCGGAGGAAATCCTGTAGTGGTCCAAAATATTCAGGAGGCGGTCATGGCATTATTTCAGGTGGATGCTCATAGAATTAGAATAATGAAAATGAAATGAGGAGATAAATGTGAAAAAAGTCATCGGAAAAAATCAGGTCATTATTACATCGCTGGCAATTCTGATTGCAGTGGCAGGATATCTGAACTTTGCGGATGTAGATCTTGGATTCAGAGATAAGGAGGCAAGTACGGACAGCAGCAGTATCCTTGAAGATGCAGGATATGATCTTACAGATGAAACTGCTCTTCTGGATGAAAATCAGGCAGATGGAGGTCTGACTGATAACAGTCTTACAGACATTCAGGAAACGGATACTCCCGGGGAGGCTGTGTTTACGGGTTCTACAGGATTTGCCGCACAGGCAAAGATCAGCAGAGAACAGGTGCGCTCACAGAACAAGGCAGATCTGCAGGACATTATCAATAATGAAGAAATTGATGATGAAGAGAAGCAGGAGGCAATACATACGATGGTCTCGATGACAGACCTTTCAGAAAAAGAAGCGGCAGCAGAGCTTTTGCTGGAGGCGAAGGGCTTTAAGAATGTAGTTGTAAATCTTACCGGAGAAACTGCGGATGTTGTGATCCCTGAAGCAGAACTTTCTGATGCACAGAGAGCACAGATTGAAGATATTGTAAAAAGGAAAACAGGAATTGCGCCAGAAAATATTGTGATCACCCCACTGAAGGAGAGTGAAGATGCAGAAGATACAACACAGACAGATGAAACATCAGCAGATACTTCGTATGAGGAAGACAGCGAAACATCAGCACAGCCATATGAGGATACCGCAATCGATACAACTGATATTTATGACTGATATTTTGATATGAATATGCGAACATATATCTTGACAGAAAAGAGGTGCATATACTAGAATAGGAATGCTGTAAAAAAATAGAAAACGTAACTGATACCGGCTGTTGCCGGTGTTTTATGCAAACAATTATAAAAAAGCGCAACAGGAGGCTGAACGTGTCTAAGTATACGAATGAAATAGAAAAAAGAAGAACATTTGCCATTATTTCCCATCCGGATGCAGGTAAAACTACACTGACTGAGAAATTCCTGCTGTATGGCGGAGCAATCAATCTTGCCGGAAGTGTTAAAGGTAAGGCAACAGCCCGCCATGCAGTGTCAGACTGGATGGAGATCGAAAAAGAGAGAGGTATTTCCGTTACTTCCTCTGTTCTGCAGTTTCATTACGATGGTTACTGCATTAATATTCTGGATACACCGGGACATCAGGATTTCTCGGAGGATACTTACCGTACACTGATGGCAGCAGATTCTGCAGTCATGGTAATCGACGGTTCCAAGGGTGTGGAGGCACAGACCAGAAAACTGTTCAAGGTCTGCGTAATGCGCCATATCCCGATTTTTACATTTATCAATAAGATGGACCGCGATGCAAACGACACATTTGACCTTCTTGATGAGATTGAGAAAGAACTTGGCATCGCAACCTGCCCGATCAACTGGCCAATCGGTTCCGGTAAGAAATTCCGCGGTGTTTATGACCGTGATACAGAGAAAATACTTACCTTTTCTGATACACAGAAAGGTACCAAAGAAGGTGTGATCGAGGAAATCCCGTTAAGTGACAGCCGGGCAGATGAGATTATGGATCCGGAGCAGAAAGCACAGCTTCTGGATGAGATTGAGCTTCTGGACGGCGCAAGTGCAGATTTTGACCAGGAGCTGGTAAGCAAAGGTAAGCTGACACCTGTATTCTTCGGATCTGCGCTGACAAACTTCGGTGTGGAAACATTTCTGGAACATTTCCTGAAGATGACAACATCACCGCTTCCGAGAGTGTCTGATATTGGGGAAATTGACCCCATGGATGATGATTTCTCAGCGTTTGTATTTAAAATCCAGGCAAACATGAACAAGGCACACAGAGACAGGATTGCATTTATGAGAATCTGTTCCGGTAAATTTGACGCTTCCCAGGAAGTATATCATGTGCAGGGTGATAAAAAGATGCGTCTGCTTCAGCCGCAGCAGATGATGGCAGAATCCCGCCATGTGGTAGATGAGGCATATGCCGGAGATATTATCGGTGTTTTTGACCCGGGTATCTTTTCCATCGGAGATACAATCTGTGCACCCGGCAAAAAGTTTGCATTCGAAGGTATTCCTACATTTGCACCGGAACATTTTGCGAGAGTCCGTCAGATTGATACTATGAAGAGAAAACAGTTTGTTAAAGGTATCAATCAGATCGCGCAGGAAGGTGCTATTCAGATTTTTCAGGAGTTTAATACCGGTATGGAAGAAATTATTGTAGGTGTTGTAGGTGTCCTGCAGTTTGATGTTCTGAAATATCGTCTGGAAAATGAATATAATGTAGATATCCGTCTGGAAACACTTCCATATGAACATATTCGCTGGATTGCAAATAAAGAAGAAGTAAAAGTGGATAAGATCATTGGAACCTCTGATATGAAAAAAGTTACTGATCTTAAGGGAAATCCGCTGCTCCTCTTTGTAAATTCCTGGAGTGTGGGTATGACAGAGGACAGAAATCCTGGCTTAATATTAACGGAATTCAGTAAATAACCCTTTTCATTTATCTGTCGATTTGGTATAATGAACAAAGATTAAAGAATCCCTCAGGAGGTTTTCAGATGGCAGAGAAAAGAATAACATATAAAATACAGGATTTAGGAGGCATTGGTGAGGTCCAGATCGCAGATGAAGTGGTCGCTATCATTGCCGGACTTGCTGCTACGGAAGTAGATGGAGTTGCTTCCATGGCAGGCAATATCACAAACGAACTGGTAAGCAAACTTGGAATGAAGAATCTTTCCAGAGGTGTTAAGGTTACTGTACTCGAAGGAGTTGTAACAGTAGACCTGAACCTGAATATCGAATATGGTAAGAACATTCTTGAGATAAGTAAGAAAGTTCAGGAGAAAGTAAAATCATCCATAGAGAATATGACAGGTCTTGAGGTTGCAGATGTTAATATTCATATTGCCAGTGTAGATATGGAGAACGAAAAAGGAAAGTAACCCTTTCCTTTTTTGTGTACTTAAGAGATATTTAGAAAGGAAAGCTGTTTATACAGCAAAAATTATGCGAAGAAGAGAGCAGAGAGAACATATTTTTAAATTACTGTTCATGACAGAATTTAATTCAGAGGAAGAGATGAGTGAGCAGCTTTCACTTTATTTTGATACTCTGGAGGAACTTTCAGAGAAAGATCAGGAGTATATGAGCCGGAAATACCGCCATGTACTTGAAAAATTAGACGAGATCGATGCACTGTTAAATGAGACAAGCAATGGCTGGAAGACAAAGAGAATGAGCCGCGTTGACCTGACTGCCCTGCGTCTGGCAGTGTATGAACTGAAATATGACAAAGATGTACCTACAGGTGTAGCTATCAATGAGGCGGTAGAGCTTGCCAAACGTTTTGGCGGTGAGACTTCCGGTTCCTTTGTAAACGGTATCCTTGGCAAGATTGCCAACAGTGAAAGCGAAGAAAAATCAGAATGAAAAACACATATTCTGTAGGTCAGGTAAACCGTTATATCAAAAATATGTTTACCCAGGATTATTTACTGCAGAAGATTTATGTAAAAGGCGAGGTGTCCAATTGTAAATATCATACAAGCGGACACATCTATTTTTCCCTGAAAGATGAGACAGGAACATTGAATTGTGTGATGTTTGCCGGACACAGACGGGGACTTGCATTTGCCATGAAAAATGGCGATAAGGTGATCGTTGGCGGGAGTGTGGATGTATATGAACGCGACGGCCGCTATCAGATGTATGCAAAGGAGATTACCCTGGAAGGTGCAGGAACTCTGTATGAGAGATATCTTGCATTGAAGCAGGAACTGGAAGATATGGGAATGTTTGCACAGGAGTACAAACAGCCCATTCCGAGATTTATCAGACGTCTGGGTGTGGTAACTGCACCGACAGGTGCGGCTGTTCAGGATATCCGCAATATTTCCTATCGAAGAAATCCCTATTTACAGATTATTTTATATCCGGCTCTTGTACAGGGGGCGGGTGCGGCAGAAAGTATTGTAAAAGGAATACAGATGCTTGATAAGACAGATGTGGATGTGATCATTGTGGGAAGAGGCGGCGGCTCTATTGAAGATCTCTGGGCGTTTAATGAAGAAATCGTGGCCAGAGCTATTTTTGAGTGCAGTACACCCATTATTTCCGCAGTAGGTCATGAAACGGATTTTACAATTGCTGATTTCGCTGCTGATCTGCGAGCTCCTACTCCTTCTGCTGCGGCAGAGCTTGCGGTGGATGATTACAGAAGTGTGATTGAAGCAGTAAGTATTTACAGGCAGCGGTTATATCGTGCAATGAGTGGTAAAACGGATCTGTACCGCAGCAGACTGGAACATTTTCAGACAAAATTTGCTTATCTGAGTCCGGAGAACAGGCTGCGGGAGCAGAGACAGCGTCTGGCAGATCTGGAGAATGCTGTACAAAATGGAATGAACAGGAAACTTCAGGATGAGAGACACAGATTGTCTGTTTATCTGGAACGTTTTGCAGGACTTTCCCCTTTAAAGAAACTGAATCAGGGATATTCTTATGTGGCAGATAAATATAAAAAGACATTGACAAGTGTAGAACAGGTACAAAATGGGGATACCATTTATATATCTGTGACAGACGGTATGATAGAAGCAGATGTTACAGGTACGGTGAAGGAGGAGAGAATCTATGGCGAAGAAAGAAAACTGTGAGCAGTCACAGGAGGAGAAACCTTTGGAAGAGATGTTTGCAGAACTGGATCTGCTGGCTGAAAAACTGGAAAACAGAGACACATCGCTGGAGGACTCTTTTATACTGTACAGACAGGGCATGGAACTTTTGAAACTTTGCAGCGGGAAGCTGGATACAGTGGAGAAGAAAATGCTGCAGCTTAATGAGGATGGTACATTTGGTGAATTTTCAAGATGAATTAGCAAAGAGAACGGAAGAAACAGAGAAAGTGATCAGAAGCTTTCTGCCTGCAGAGGCTGGATTCGCCGGAACAATGGCTCAGGCTATGAATTACAGTATGCTGGCAGGAGGCAAGCGCCTTCGGCCAATGTTGATCCGGGAGACATATCGCCTGTTTGATGGTAAGGAAGAAGTTGTAAAACCGTTTATGGCAGGAATGGAGATGATCCATACTCATTCCCTGATCCATGACGATCTTCCTGCACTTGATGATGATGATTACAGGCGCGGCAGACTGACTACACATAAGGTATATGGGGAAGCCATGGGGGTGTTAAGCGGTGTTGCGCTGCTTAATTACGCATACGAAACCATGTTTCAGGCATTTGCCCTGACAAAAGAGCAGGATCGGGTAATCCATGCGTTGAGAGTGGTCTCACAGAAAACAGGCATTCATGGAATGCTTGGAGGACAAAGTGTTGATGTGGAAAATGACGGAAAGCCCCTTGAAAAAGAGATGCTTGACTATATTTACAGAAATAAGACGTCAGCATTGATCGAAGCCTCCATGATGACAGGCGCAATTCTTGCAGGAGCAAATGAGCAGGAAGTATCTGCAGTGGAGAAAGCTGCCGGAAATATAGGACTGGCTTTCCAGATTCAGGATGATATTCTGGATGTGACCAGCACTGCAGAAGAACTGGGAAAACCTGTACACAGTGATGAGAAGAATAATAAAGTTACTTATGTGACTCTTTTTGGAACAGAGAAGGCTGCTGAACAGGTGGAAGAACTCTCAGAGAAGGCAATCGATCTGCTGAAGAGTCTGAATAAAAATAACGAGTTTCTGTATTTGTTAATTGAAAAATTAATAAACCGCAGAAAATAAAGGAAGGATACAAATGATTCTGGAAAAGATTAAGAAACCCAATGATATCCATAAGATACCATTGGAAGATTTCGAGCCTCTGGCAGCGGAGATCAGGGACTTTTTAATCCGGTCAGTAAGTCGGACAGGCGGACATCTTGCTTCAAATCTGGGAGTAGTGGAACTGACTCTGGCTCTTCATAATGTGCTGGATTTTCCGGAAGACAAACTAATCTGGGATGTAGGACATCAGGCATATACACATAAGATTCTTACCGGAAGAAAAGATGAATTTAAGAATCTGCGACAGGAAGGTGGATTAAGCGGTTTTCCTAAGAGAAGTGAGAGCCCCTGTGATGCATATGATGCAGGACACAGTTCCAATTCAATTTCGGCAGGACTGGGATATGTGCATGCCAGAGATATTCTGGGACAGAAGCATCATGTGGTTTCTGTGATCGGAGATGGTGCTCTCACCGGAGGAATGGCGTATGAGGCATTAAATAATGCCGCAGAGTTAAAGACAAATTTTATTATTATCATAAATGACAATAATATGTCCATTTCCAGAAATGTAGGAGGCATGTCCACTTATCTGAGTGCACTGAGAACTGCAGAAGCTTATACAGGAATAAAGATGGGTGTGACAAAGGCACTGAAGAAGGTTCCGAAGATAGGGACTGCTCTGGTAGATACTATGAGAAAAACCAAAAGCAGTGTCAAGCAGCTTTTTATTCCGGGAATGCTGTTTGAAAATATGGGGCTGACATATCTGGGACCTGTTGACGGTCATAATATGCGTCAGATGATGAAACTCTTTAATGAAGCAAAACGGGTAGAGGGACCGGTAGTTGTTCATGTCCTGACAAAGAAAGGCAGAGGATACGAACCTGCAAGTGCCCATCCGGACAGGTTTCATGGAACAGGTCCTTTTGATATTAAAACAGGCCGGGTACTTCAGAAGAAAACAGTGCCGGGTTATACAGATGTTTTTTCCAAAGCACTGGTCTCTCTTGGTGAGAAAAATAAAAAACTGACAGCTATTACCGCAGCCATGCCGGATGGAACCGGACTTGTGGAATTTTCCAGGAGATTTCCGGACAGATTTTTTGATGTGGGAATCGCAGAGGAACATGCGGTGAGTTTTGCGGCGGGTCTGGCTCTTGGCGGCCTGGTTCCTGTTGTTGCCATCTATTCATCTTTTCTGCAGCGTGCTGTAGATCAGATCCTGCATGATGTATGTATGCAGAAGCTTCATGTGATTTTTGCTGTTGACAGGGCAGGGCTTGTAGGCGCAGACGGGGAGACGCATCAGGGTTGTTTTGATCTGTCTTATTTGTCCATGATGCCGAATATGACTGTTCTGGCACCGAAGAATGACAGAGAACTGGAAGAGATGCTTGCATTTGCGGTAAGCTTTGACGGACCGATTGCAATCCGCTATCCGAGAGGCAGTGCGCATCAGGGGCTTCAGGAATATCAGGCACCTGTGGAATATGGCAGAAGTGAGATTATCCGCAAAGGAAAAAAAATCGCTGTGCTGGGAGTGGGAAGTATGATCCCGTCCTGCATGGAAATCTGTAAAGGACTGAAAGATGACGGCTATGATCCTACTTTTGTAAATGCCAGATTTGTGAAACCACTGGATGTGGATCTCCTTGATGAACTGGCAAAGGATCACAGTTTGTTTGTGACAGTAGAAGAGAATATGAAAAGCGGCGGATACGGAGAGCATGTGTCTGCTTATATGGAAGCCTGTCATCCGGAAATAAGAGTGTTGTCGGCAGCTGTCTGGGATCGTTTCGTACCCCAGGGAAATGTGGAAAGCCTGCGCAGCCGGATTGGACTTGGAGTGGAAGACATCAGACAGGCAATAGAAGATAGTGAGGAATTAAGAGAGTAATGAAGAAACGTTTGGATATGCTTATGATGGAACGTGCCCTTGCGCCATCCCGCGAGAAAGCAAAGGCATTCATCATGGCAGGCGATGTATATGTTGATGGTCAGAAAGAAGATAAGGCGGGAACCATGTTCCCGGAGACTGTAAAGATTGAGGTCAGAGGAAACACTCTTCCGTATGTAAGCCGCGGTGGGCTGAAACTTGAAAAAGCTATGAAAAACTTTGATGTCACATTGGATAGTAAGGTCTGTATGGATGTAGGTGCGTCCACCGGAGGGTTTACAGATTGTATGTTACAGAACGGGGCAGTAAAAGTTTATTCCATTGATGTAGGATATGGACAGCTTGACTGGAAGCTTCGTAACGATCCGCGTGTAGTCTGTATGGAGAAAACCAATATCCGCTATGTGGTACCGGAGGATTTGGGAGAACCGGCAGATTTTTCATCAATTGATGTGTCCTTTATTTCTCTTACAAAAGTACTGCTTCCTGTAAGAAATCTCCTTACAGATGAGGGTGAGATCGTATGTCTGATCAAGCCGCAGTTTGAGGCGGGGAAAGAGAAAGTCGGAAAGAAGGGGGTTGTAAGAGATCCTGCTGTTCATCAGGAAGTGATCGAAAAAGTGCGCGATTATGCAATGAGTATTTTTATGGAGCCATGTCATCTTTCTTTTTCGCCAATTAAAGGACCGGAAGGAAATATCGAATATCTTCTTCATCTGAAAAAACATCCGGAAGGTACCGGGGTTACCGACAGCCTGAAGGTATCTGTAGAAGCTGTTGTGGCAGAGGCTCATGGACAGTTGGATTAAAAAGGCTGAGTCAGGAAGAAACTATGGACAGGTTTTATATTATTACAAACAGTGACAAGGATAAAAAACTTGAAATCACAGAAAAAATCGCAGATTATCTGAAAACACATCACAAAAACTGTGAAGTACAGCAAGCAGAAAGGAAACATGAGGGTTCCTTTCATTATACAGATCCTGATAAGGTTCCGGACGATACACAGTGTATTATTGTTCTGGGAGGAGATGGCACACTTCTTCAGGCAGCAAGGGATGTGGTGCATAAGGAAATTCCTCTTCTTGGAATCAATCTGGGAAATCTGGGTTTTCTTGCAGAAGTAAATCAGACCTCTCTGTACAGTGCTCTGGATCAGCTGATGGCGGATGATTACGAGGTAGAAGAACGCATGATGCTGGAAGGAAGGGTGTACCGCGGCAGGAAACTGATCGGACAGGATATTGCATTGAATGACATTGTGATCGGCAGAGACGGTCATCTCCGCGTGGTCCGGTTTAAGAATTATGTAAATGATGTTTATCTCAACTCTTATAATGCTGATGGAATTATTATTTCAACACCTACCGGATCTACCGGATACAGTCTGTCAGCGGGAGGACCTATTGTATCGCCCAATGCCGCCATGACGATCATGACTCCCATAGCACCACACACGCTGAATACAAGAAGCATTATTTTTCCTGCGCAGGATGTGATCACTGTAGAGATAGGAAAAGGAAGACACTGTGACTGTGAAAAGGGAATCGCATCTTTTGACGGAGATACATTTATCCCCATGTTCACCGGTGACTGCATTCAGATCCGGCGGGCAGATGTAAAGACAAAGATTCTGAAGCTGAACCATTTAAGTTTTGTTGAGGTATTGCGCCGGAAGATGAGAGACAGCTGATCAGCAGGAGGAAATAAGGTGAAAGTTGCGAGACATGAGAAAATTATTGAACTGATTCATCAGTATGATATTGATACACAGGAAGAGCTGGCCGCCAGACTTAATGAGGCAGGATTTAAGGTGACACAGGCGACTGTATCCAGAGATATTCGTGCTCTCAAGCTGACAAAAGTGGCAGGAAAGGACGGAAAGTCCCGTTATGCAATTATTAATAATGAATCAGGAAGTCTTGGAGAAAAATATACAAGAGTACTGGAAGATACCCTGCTTTCTATTGATGTGGGACAGAATATCATTGTGATCAAAACCGTTTCCGGAATGGCCATGGGCGTGGCAGCAGCCCTGGATGCGTTGAAATGGCCGGAAATACTGGGATGTATTGCAGGTGATGACACTATTATGTGTGCTGCAAAGACTGCAGACATGGCACTGGGAGCAGCAGAGAAACTGAGAAGTTTTGTCAGATTGAATAAGTGATCCCACGAGTAACTGCTCAATACCTTTGCAGTTACGATCCTGAACTTTTAACATTACAAATGACTTGATTATGGAGGCAATAAATGTTAGCTCATCTGCATGTGAAAAATCTTGCACTGATAGAAGAAATAGAAGTGGAATTTGGTCCCGGACTGAATATCCTGACCGGTGAGACCGGAGCAGGTAAATCTATCCTTCTGGGGTCTATGCAGCTGATCCTGGGTGCAAAAACTTCTAAAAATATGATAAGGGAAAATGCATCCTATGCACTTGTGGAGCTGCTTTTTCAGGTAGAAAACGAGAAAGCGCTGGAGACACTGAAAGCACTGGATATCTGTCCGGAAGATGGACAGGTACTTCTGTCCAGAAAAATCATGGATGGAAGAAGCATCAACAAGATTAATGGAGAAACAAGTACTGTAGGTCAGATGAAGGCCGCTGCTGCATGCCTTTTGGATATCCATGGACAGCACGAGCATCAGTCACTTCTGTATCAGGATAAGCAGCTTGCAATCCTGGATGCATATGGAAAAGAAAAAATCCTTCCTGCAAAGGAGAAAGTATCTCTGGCATACAAAGAATACAGCAAATGCAAAACAGGACTTGGTTCCATGAATATGAATGAGGAGCAGAGGAATCGTGAGCTGGCTTTTCTGGAGTTTGAGATCAAAGAAATCAAGAAAGCAAACCTGCAGCCGGGAGAGGATGAGGAACTGGAAGCCCGGTACAGAAAAATGAGCAATGCAAAACTCATCGTTGACTCCCTGCAGCTTGTACATAATCTCACAGGCTATGAAAGCAAGGAAGGCGCCGGAGAGACTGTCGGAGAGGCATTAAAGGAATTCTCTCATGTAACACAGTATGATCCGGAGCTTACATCTCTTGCAGAGACACTTACTTCTGTAGACGGTCTTCTGAATGATTTTAACAGAGAATTATCCGCTTATCTGGACGAACTGACCTTTGATGAAGGAGAGTTTTATGAGACAGAGAGAAGACTGGATCTGATCAATGGACTGAAGGCGAAATATGGACGTACCATTGAGGAAATTTTCACATATCGCAAACTTCAGGAAGAAAAACTGGAAAAATTACATAAATATGAAGAAAATTTACAGGAATTAAAGGAGCGTCTCAGAGAACTGGAAAATATTCTTGAGAAAAAGTCGGATGAATTAGCAGAAATCCGTAAAGAATACAGTAAACAGCTTGAGCAGAAGATTATTCAGGGATTGAAGGATTTAAATTTCCTGGATGTGAATTTTGCCATTGATTTCCAGAAAAAGAAAAACTACACAGATAATGGAACCGATGATATCCAGTATCTCATTTCTACAAATCCCGGAGAAACTCTGAAGCCACTGGGACAGATCGTATCCGGCGGTGAGTTGTCTCGAATCATGCTTGCATTAAAGGCAATCCTTGCAGACAGAGATGAGATTGAGACATTGATCTTCGATGAGATCGATACTGGTATCAGTGGAAGAACTGCACAGAAAGTCTCTGAAAAGATGGCAGTGATCGGACAGCATCATCAGGTACTCTGCATCACGCATCTGCCGCAGATTGCAGCTATGGCAGACAGTCATTTTGAAATTGAAAAACATCTGCAGGGAACTGAGACTATTACCCAGATCCATGTGCTTAAAGAATATGATTCCATCCGCGAACTGGCAAGACTGTTAGGTGGTGCAGAAATTACACCTGCAGTTCTTGAGAATGCGAAAGAGATGAAAGAATTGGCACAGAAACAAAAAAATACAAGATTTAAATAAAATAATTGACCACATACTAAGAGAGGATAATCTTTGTGACGGATTGTTCTCTCTTATTTTTGTACCTTTCGGATTTGCTGTGATGGGAAGTGTTTTATGGCAATTTCACAGTTACAGAATTTCATAAATACAGAATGAAAGGATGTGCATAACAATGAACAAAAGAAAATACAGACTTTTTGTCATCTGTTGTCTTGTGCTGGATCTGTTGGTGATGCTGATATCAGGTTACAGATATCTGGATAGAAAGATACCTGACGAAATTCAGATTTCCAGAGGCAAAAAAACAGAAGATGTCACAGAAGTTTTGTCAACACCGTTTGTTACATTTGAAGAAGCAGTTACTGTTTCGCAGGATGGAGGCTATATTCTGCCCTGCAAACTTTTGGGTTATATTCCATTTAAAGAGATAAAAGTAACACCTGCAGATGATCAGGAAATTTATGTCAGCGGAAGCACCATAGGAATTTATATGCAAACAGAAGGTGTTCTGGTGATTGACACCGGTGAAATTCAGAATCGGAATGGTGAGACAGAGGAGCCTGCGAGAAATATTATCAGACAGGGAGATTACATTATCTCATTTAACGGAGAAAAAATCTCTACAAAAAGAGAACTGATCGATGACATCTCAGAACTTGATGGCAGCGAAGTTACACTGGGGATAAGCCGCAAAGGAGAGAGTATTCCTGTATCTGTAACTCCTGTAAAAGACAAAAAAGGAGACTATAAACTTGGAATCTGGGTAAGAGATGATACGCAGGGGATAGGAACGCTTACCTACGTAGATCAGAATGGTAATTATGGTGCCCTTGGCCATGGAATCAGTGATATAGACACTGCCCAGCTTCTGAATATCCGAAACGGAGCTTTGTATAAAGCCCGGATTCTTGCGATTAACAAAGGAAGTAAAGGCAATCCCGGCGAACTTGCAGGATACATCTGCTATGATGACAGAAATATTCTTGGAACTATCGAAGCAAACAGCAGAAACGGAATTTATGGTCAGTTCACAGGGATTGCAGATGATGCGATCACTTTAAAGAAAATGCCGGCTGCGTATAAGCAAGAAGTGGAGATTGGAACAGCCACAATTCTCTGCAGTACAGATGGCGAGGTAAAAGAATATGATGCAGAGATCAGAAAAATAGATTTGAATCATGAAGATACCAACAAAAGTTTTGTGATAAAGGTGACAGATAAAGAACTTCTGGAAGCTACAGGAGGGATTGTACAGGGACTCAGCGGAAGCCCGGTTATCCAGAATGGAAAAATCATTGGTGCGGTAACTCATGTATTTGTTCAGGATGCTTCCAGCGGATATGGAATCTTTATTGAAAATATGCTAAAAAATACAGAAAGACTCTTTTAATGGATGATCAGGATTATGAAACAAAAATCTGATTATTGTCGAAATATATCAGATGCCTGTGAAAAATGAAAATAAAGAAAAAAGAATCACCAAAGCTGTCGACATAAAATAGGACAAATTTCCCTCTGTGTCTTGATTTTTCCGTAAGCATTCCTCTATAATATGTGATGAACCGAAAAAGAAAAGAGATTTATTGAAAAATGGGGGAGAAGTGAAATTTATGGAAAAATTAAATGTGGCAATTGCAGATGATAATGAGAAAATGGTGGAAGTACTTGGTCAGATAATAGAAGAAGACAAAGATCTGGAACTTGTGGGAAAAGCGCATAACGGAGAAGAAATCTGTAATATTATACGTGAAAAGGAACCGGACGTTGTGGTTCTGGATATTATTATGCCGAAAATGGACGGACTGGCAGTAATGGAGAAATTTGCCAATGACAAAAGTCTCAAAAAGAGCCCATCATTTATCGTAGTTTCGGCAGTCGGTCAGGAACGTATTACAGAAAATGCATTTAACTTAGGGGCAGATTATTATATCCTGAAGCCTTTCGATAATCAGATGCTGCTTAATCGTATCAAACATGTGCGCAGAGTCGGCGAGAGAAGAATACGTCAGATCGGGCGGCAGCCTGAAAGGGCAGAAGACAATCCGGTACCTGTGAGAAATCTGGAAACAGACGTGACAAATATCATTCATGAGATTGGAGTGCCTGCACATATTAAAGGATATCAGTATCTGCGTGACGCCATCATCCTGTCAGTTAATGACATGGAGATGCTCAATTCCATTACCAAGATACTGTATCCTACGATTGCAAAGAAACATCAGACAACAGCCAGCAGAGTGGAACGGGCTATCAGACACGCCATTGAAGTTGCCTGGAGCAGAGGAAAAATGGACACAATAGATGAATTATTCGGTTACACAGTCAGTACAGGAAAAGGAAAACCCACAAATTCAGAATTTATTGCTCTGATTGCAGATAAAATCAGACTAGAATATAAAAATCGCTCTTTCCAATAGTCATATTTTGGAGTATAATTATTCAATAAAGGCTACCAAGGAGGGTTTTTCGCATGAAAAATATTTTATTTGCAACATCTGAAGCTGTACCATTTATCAAAACAGGAGGTCTGGCAGATGTAGCTGGCTCATTGCCGAAATATTTTGATAAACGATATTTTGATATTCGTGTGATCTTACCGAAATATGCCTGTATGAAACAGGAATGGAAAGATAAAATGAACTATATCACACATTTCTACATGGATCTTGGATATAAGAACTGCTATGTAGGAATCATGCACATGGAGTACGAAGGAATTCAGTTTTATTTTATTGACAATGAATACTATTTCAGCGGACCCAAACCGTATGATGGAGGAACATGGGATCTGGAGAAATTTGCATTCTTCTCCAAAGCTGTACTGTCAGTTCTTCCGGTTATCGGATTCAGACCGGATATTATACACTGTCATGACTGGCAGACCGGACTTGTTCCCGTATATCTGCACGACAGCTTCCAGCAGAATGAATTTTTCTGGAATATCAAGACGATCATGACAATACATAACCTTAAATTCCAGGGTGTATGGGATGTACAGACAATCAAGAATATCACAGGACTGTCCGATTATTACTTTACAGCAGACAAACTGGAAGCATATAAAGATGCCAACTATCTGAAGGGCGGTATTGTGTTTGCAGATGCAGTCACTACTGTAAGCAATACTTATGCAGAGGAAATCAAGACACCGTTCTATGGAGAAAAACTGGACGGTCTGATGTGTGCGCGTGCAAACAGCTTGCGTGGAATTGTAAATGGTATTGATTACAATGAATTCAATCCTGAAACAGATCCATATATCACAAAGACTTATAATGCAACAACTTTCAGAAAAGAGAAAGTTAAGAACAAACTTCAGCTGCAGAGAGATCTTGGATTGCAGGAAGATCCGAAGACGATGATGATAGGTATTGTATCACGACTGACAGATCAGAAAGGATTTGATCTGATCGCATATGTGATGGATGAGCTTTGCCAGGATGCTATCCAGCTTGTAATTCTTGGAACCGGTGATGAACGTTATGAGAATATGTTCCGTCACTTTGACTGGAAATATCATGGAAAGGTATCTGCTCAGATCTATTATGATGAGAAAATGTCTCACCGTATCTATGCATCAGCAGATGCGTTCCTGATGCCGTCCTTATTTGAGCCATGTGGTTTGAGTCAGCTGATGAGTCTCCGTTACGGAACAATTCCGATCGTCAGAGAAACAGGTGGACTGAAGGATACGGTCGTACCTTATAATGAATATGAGGGAACTGGAAACGGATTTTCTTTCAGAAATTACAATGCGCATGAGATGCTTGCAACAGTGCGCAATGCAGAAAGAATCTATTATGATAAGAAACGTGAATGGAATAAAATGGTTGATCGTGCTATGGCAGCTGATTTCTCATGGGGTAATTCCGCACGTCAGTATGAAGAAATGTATAACTGGATGATTGGTGATAAATAGAAACAGAGAGAAATATTACAAACTACGAAAGAGCAGGGAATGTAAAAAAAGCACATTCCCTGCTTTTACTGTTATGTTGTTACTGTTTACACACCATTATCCCGCGAGGTGTTTTGGCATGAATATGCCAAAATCCCGAGACATACAAGCAGAAATTCCATTGCCGCAGGCAATCTGAAATGAATTTTGGAAACGTTACTGAGAACGGAGTGAACAGTAACATGAAAAGGTTATTCAGGCAGAATAAAAAGCTTGACATTTGACAGGAAGTATAATACTATAATGAATAGAAAACGAACATAAGTTCTTAAAGGGCTGAAGGAGATTAAAATAAATGATAAATGAAGAAAAGCAGAAAGCACTGGAAGCAGCGCTTGGACAGATTGAGAAACATTACGGGAAAGGATCAGTCATGAAACTCGGGGAATCCGGAGCAAATATGCAGGTGGAGACAGTCCCTACCGGATCTTTAAGTCTTGATATTGCACTTGGAGTAGGCGGTGTTCCCAAGGGACGTATCATCGAGATTTACGGACCGGAATCCAGCGGTAAGACAACCGTTGCACTTCACATGGTTGCGGAAGTGCAGAAACGAGGCGGGATTGCCGGATTTATTGATGCAGAACATGCTCTGGATCCTGTCTATGCAAAGAATATCGGTGTAGATATTGATAACCTGTACATATCACAACCGGACAATGGAGAACAGGCACTTGAGATCACAGAGACGATGGTGCGTTCCGGAGCTGTGGATATTGTGATCGTTGACTCGGTTGCCGCACTTGTACCGAAGGCGGAGATTGATGGAGATATGGGTGACAGCCATGTAGGTCTTCAGGCCAGACTGATGTCACAGGCTCTCCGTAAACTTACAGCAGTGATCAGTAAATCTAATTGTGTAGTTATCTTTATCAATCAGCTACGTGAGAAGGTTGGAGTTATGTTTGGAAACCCTGAGACAACGACAGGTGGGCGTGCTCTGAAATTTTATTCATCTATCCGCATGGATGTCCGCAGAGTAGAGACATTGAAACAGGGCGGTGAGATGGTGGGAAACCACACCAGAATCAAAGTTGTGAAGAATAAGGTGGCTCCGCCGTTTAAACAGGCAGAATTTGATATTATGTTCGGAACCGGCATTTCCAAAGAGGGAGATATTCTTGATCTGGCAGCGGAATGCGGAATTGTAAATAAGAGCGGTGCATGGTACGCATATAACGGAGATAAGATTGGACAGGGACGTGAAAATGCGAAGATTTTCCTGAAAGAGCATGCAGATATCTGTGATGAGATTGAGAAGCAAGTCAGAATCCATTATCATCTTCTTCCGGATGAAGAAGGACAGGCCAAAGAGCCGGTGTCGGCAATAGGTGATGCACTGGATGCTTCTGAGGAGTGATCATGGGGAATTCATCCGGAGATCTGAGAGAATTCCTCAGGAATGCAGAGGTTTTAAAGAGACAGACTGTACAGAAACAACAGAAAAATTTAACGGAAGAACCTGAAGAATACAGAGACGCAAGGCGTAAAGCCATGCGTCTCTTAGAACATATGGATCGGACGGAGAAGGGATTGAGAGAGAAATTGCGCCAGGCGGGATTTACCAGTCAGGCGGTTGATCATGCTCTGACATATGTTGAAGCCTATGGATATATAGATGATGAACGATATGCCAGAACTTATATTGCATACAGAATGGATACAAAGAGCCGACAGAAGATCATCCAGGAACTTATGGGAAAGGGAATAGACAGGAAAACAGCGATAAATGCATGGGAGGAAGAGGCTGCCTTAAATATGCCTGATGAAAAAGAAATCCTCTATCGAACCATAGAAAAGAAATATCCGCCGGATACTGAGCTGGATGAGAAAAAAATGCGTCGGCTCTATGGTTATCTTGTGAGAAGAGGATTTGGATATTCAGACATTGCAGATACTCTTGAGAATATGAATATCAGACTTGTACATACATATTCGGATGAATCATAGTATACTCCATTGTATGTATATTGCAAAATATATTACTGAGAACAGAACGAACAGTAATTAAATATAGGAAAAATATTCAAACAATTATCCTGAAAAACTTGACATAAGTATGAAAAAAAGATAAACTTGTATTGTTGTATTTGTACAATGAAAACTAAATAAGGAGGTGCTCCTGTGACAACAACAATTATTGTTGCAATTGTCGCTGTGGTAGTCGCGCTACTTATTGCAGTTCCTGTTACTTGCAAAGTCGCTGTGAACAATAAAATCCAGAAGGATGCCGAGATTGTTGGGACAGCAGAAGACAAAGCAAGAAGCATCATAGATGAAGCTCTGAAAACAGCTGAGACTAAAAAAAGAGAAGCTTTATTGGAAGTGAAGGAAGAATCTCTCCGTACAAAAAATGAACTGGAGAAAGAAACTAAGGAACGAAGAAACGAACTGCAGAGATATGAAAATCGTGTATTAGCAAAAGAATCCGCGGTTGACAAGAAAGCAGATGCAGTTGAGAAGCGTGAAGCGGAATGCACAGCGAGAGCAGCTGAGGTGCAGAAAAAAGAAAAACGGGTAGAAGAACTTGAGCAAAAAGGAGTACAGGAACTGGAACGAGTTTCAGGTCTGACCTCCGAACAGGCAAAAGAAGAATTACTCAGATCCGTTGAAGATGATGTAAAAGTGGATGTAGCCAGACTTTATAGGGAATTGGAAAGCAGGGCAAAGGAAGAAGCTGGTAAGAAGGCTAAGGAATATGTTGTCAATGCTATCCAGAAATGTGCAGTTGACCATGTAGCTGAAACTACCATTTCGGTTGTTCAGCTTCCGAGCGATGAGATGAAGGGAAGGATTATTGGTCGTGAAGGCCGTAATATCCGTACTCTTGAGACACTTACAGGTGTGGATCTTATTATTGATGATACACCGGAAGCAGTTGTGTTATCTGCTTTTGATCCGATCCGTCGTGAAGTTGCACGTGTAGCTCTTGAGAAACTGATCGTAGATGGACGTATCCATCCGGCCAGAATCGAAGAGATGGTTGAGAAAGCCCAGAGAGAAGTAGAAGCGCAGATTCGCGAAGATGGTGAGAATGCGGCTATGGACGTTGGAGTTCATGGTATTCATCCTGAATTACTGAAACTTCTTGGACGTATGAAGTTCCGTTCCAGTTATGGACAGAATGCTTTAAGACATTCTATTGAGGTAGCTCAGTTATCCGGAATGCTGGCCGGTGAGGTTGGCGTAGATGTCCGTATGGCTAAGAGAGCAGGTCTTCTTCATGATATTGGTAAATCAATTGACCATGAAGTAGAAGGATCTCATATTCAGATTGGTGTGGATCTCTGTAAGAAGTATAAGGAATCCCAGATTGTTATCAATACGGTCGCATCTCATCATGGTGACTGTGAGCCGGAATCTCTGATCGCATGTATTGTACAGGCTGCAGATGCTATTTCAGCGGCGAGACCTGGTGCAAGAAGAGAAACGCTGGAAACTTATACCAATCGTCTGAAACAACTGGAGGATATTACGAACCAGTTTAAAGGTGTTGATAAATCTTTTGCCATTCAGGCGGGAAGAGAAATACGTGTAATGGTAGTGCCGGAGCATGTTAATGATGCAGATATGGTTCTCCTTGCGCGCGATATTGCGAAACAGATTGAAGCAGAACTTGAATATCCCGGTCAGATTAAAGTCAACGTGATACGTGAAAGCAGAGCGATTGACTATGCGAAATAATATGATTGTTCATTTTATGGACTATCGTGGACAGTTCTTTGCAGATATAAACTGTGCAGATTGTATTTATACAGTCTGTGCAGTTTTTTTTATGTTATATGTTATAGGAAATTACTCCGTAATGTTCCTATAACATAAAAAAGCCCTCCGGACACGATTCTTTCTTGTAAAGACAGGAATACTTCCTGGAATTTCTCAGTAAACTGGTACAGGGTGATAGAATGAAGAAAAACAGAACGGGAACCAAAAAATTTCCTGCGCTTATTTTATTTCTTCTTGGATTTCTGGCCGGAAATCTGATACCGAATATAATCTGGAAGGCAAAATGGCAGCAGAAAACATGGGCATCATTATATTTTCTGAGTACATTTGCAGGAAAAAATACAGGCAATATTGAATATCTGAAAGAAATATTAAAATACAGAGGTGTTTTTTATCTGTTGAATATAATCTGTGGATTTTCGATTTTTGGTGCGCCGCTTGCTGTTATAACGCTTCTGGGATCAGGATTGTATGCAGGTATGATAATGACTGTTTCTATACTGGAATTTGGATTTGCAGGCGGGGTGATCGGAATGGGACTTTTGCTGCCGCAATATTTATTTTACATTCCGGTCTGGCTTTATTCTATGGAACAGGAATGGAAGATATCATCAGAAATATGGAGAAACAGAGGTCTGATTTCCGGAGAAGTCAGTATTTATCTTAAAAAAATGTGCATTGCAGCAGTAGGATATTTTCTGGGAATACTTATCGAATGCTATGTGAATCCTCTGATCATTGACATTATTCTGAAATATATAAAAATTTTTTAATGACATATTTACTATATTTAGTATTGGTTGTCATAAAATCTCCGACATATGGTATTTGATGCTGAAAAAGCTTGAAATACAAGGATTTTCCTCGAAAAAAAGGTTTGATTTTATGTAAAATAAACAGTATAATACATATACATTTTATCGGAGAGAGTACGATTTTCTGCTGATAAACTGCGAAGAGGATTAATTTTCGTCTGATTGCAGGAGCTACAGGCAGCGGATATTTTGATTAAAAGGAAACGGGAATATGGACATAGAAATAAGGGAATTTATTACACATCTGCATAATACAAAAAAAACATCGGCAAATACAGAGATCTCATACCAGAGAGATCTGAAAAAAATGGCGGAATTTCTGAAGGAACGGGGAATCAGAAATTATAAAGATGTAAAAGAACTTGAGCTTGAAGGGTATATCAGTTACATGGAACGTGAGAAGTTTGCGTCATCTTCCATTTCCAGAAGCGTTGCTTCTATGAGAGCATTTTTTCAGTATCTGTGGAAGGAAGGCGTGATCGCAGAAGATCCGGCAGATAACCTGAAACCTCCGAAGGTTGAGAAAAAGGCACCTGAGATACTTGCCATAGAAGAAGTGGATAAATTACTTCAGCAGCCGAAATTGGATACCCCTAAAGGGATAAGAGATTCAGCAATGCTGGAATTGCTGTATGCAACAGGTATGAGAGTCAGTGAGATGCTTCATCTTCAGATTTTTGATGTCAATCTCCAGTTTGGATATGTGGTCTGTAATGAGAATGGAAAAGAGAGGATTATCCCTATTGGTATTCCATGCAAGAAGGCAATGGAACGGTATCTGCAAACAGCCAGAACTGTTTTTGTGAAAGATCAGAAAGAAACAGCATTATTTACAAATTGTTCAGGGAAAGCGATGAGCCGTCAGGGATTCTGGAAAGTATTAAAGGGATATGCGGATGATGCCGGTATCAAAAGGGATATTGCCCCGCATACATTGAGACATTCTTTTGCTGTGCATATGCTGCAGAATGGTGCGGATATACGAAGCGTTCAGGAAATGCTGGGACATTCCGATATTTCCACTACGCAGGTTTATCTGGGCATGAATATGAATAAAATGCGTGATGTGTATATGAAAACACATCCACGTCATTAAAAACTTATTATTTATGAGGATTGCTATAATGTCAAATGAAAAAGCTTCTATAGTCTGTTTTGAACAGTTTATAGAAGCTTTTTTAACTGAATCAAGTAAGTCCCCTGCTTTAATTGCGAAGAGCAATAAGCAGTGGGTGGCTGAATAGTTTTTCCTGTAATGTCATAACATGTGCTATTTACAGATAATGTAATTACAGCGATCCATCTGATCAGAGAGTATGGAATGTTGTTTATAAACAATAACGGATCAACACATCTCAGCAATTGTATACAGAAGACGTTCGGATTCTTCCCATCCAAGACATGGATCGGTAATAGATTTTCCGTAAATATGATCACATCCGATCTTCTGATTTCCCGGTTCAATATAACTCTCGATCATAAGCCCTTTTACCAGAGTATGAAGTTCCGGGTCTACCTGGCGGCTGTGGAGAACCTCTTTTGCAATACGAACCTGCTGGTCATATTGTTTATTAGAATTAGAGTGGTTGGTATCAACAATAACAGCTGGATTTTTAAGGTTTTTCTCCTGATATTTCTCCCAGAGAAGACGAAGATCCTCGTAATGATAGTTCGGGATTGCCTCCCCATGTTTATTTACGGCACCGCGGAGAATTGTATGAGCCAGTTCATTACCTGTTGTTTCTACTTCCCAGCTTCTGTAGATAAAACGATGTCCGCCCTGAGCTGCTACAACGGAATTGAGCATGACTGCAAGATCGCCGCTGGTTGGATTTTTCATACCTGCAGGAACTTCCATGCCACTGACGGTAAGACGATGCTGCTGGTCTTCCACAGAACGTGCACCTACTGCCACATAAGAAAGCAGGTCAGAAAGGTAACGGTAATTTTCCGGATAAAGCATCTCATCTGCACAGGTCATACCACTGGTCCGGATTGCATGGATATGCATTTTACGGATTGCTACAAGCCCGGCAAGAAGGTTTGGCTGTTTCTCGGGATCCGGCTGGTGAACCATACCTTTATAGCCTTCTCCTGTTGTTCTTGGTTTGTTTGTATAAACACGTGGAACGATCAGAACCTTGTCAGCTATTTTCTCCTGAACATTGCGTAATCTGGTAAGATAGTCCAGAACAGCATCTTCATTATCTGCTGAACAAGGGCCGATGATTGCAAGAAATTTATCGGACTTTCCGGTAAAAACATCACGCAGTTCCTTATCTCTTGCATCTTTAACAGCCTGAATTTCAGCATCAATGGGATACTGATTACGAATTTCTTCAGGGGTTGGTAATTTTTGAATAAAATCGAATCCCATAGTAATATCTCCTTTGTGTCTATTTGTCGTGCTTTTTTCGGAATTTATTATAAACCATTCTTATCTGAATGTCGATAGCCAAAATATTTTCGGATGACTTTCTGCGATCATATCAAGCGTTACTGTTCACTTCGTTCTCAGTAACGTAGCCAAAATTCATTCCAGATTACCTGCGGCAATGGAATTTTGGCATATCCATGCCAAAACACCTCGCGGGATAGTGGAGTGTGAATAGTAGCTATCAAGTCTCTTGATCAATATGCATTATTTACGGGGGTTGCTATAGTTGTTTTGCAGTATCTGTAAACTGTGCAGGATGCTGAGCGCCAGTTCGCTGCAGAGAATCCCGTACAGATATCCCCGGATTCCCAGAACAGGGATTGCAAACAGCACGAAACTGATCCGGATGCAGACGCTGATCACACTGTGCAGCAGGCAGACGCCGGATTTTCCAAGGCCGTTGAGTACGCTGGTGAGAGTGGTGTTCAGGTACAGAAAAGGACAGATATACGACATGGTATGGATATAGATTCCGGCTGTCTGACTGTGAAACAGAAAATTTCCAAGAAATTCTCCAAGAAACAGAAAAAAAACCAAGCAGGATCCGCCTAGCAGCAGACAGTATCGGAAAATCTTGCCGATCACATATTGGATTCGCTTTTGATACCCCAGAGTCTGCAGTTGGGTAATGGAGGGAATCAGCATGGCCGCAGCCGAGTTTGTAAGCGTAGCGGGGAAAAGAATAAGCGGAAGTGCCATCCCTGTAAAGATTCCGTAAACACTCAGGGAATCTTTGGGAGTAAGTCCTGACATTTGCAGCCTTGCAGGTATAAGAATCACTTCAATACTTCCCAGAAGGGTGAGCAGTATTTTATTCATGGTAAGAGGAACGGAAATATGGAGCAATTTTCTGAGAACAGAAAGTGGTCTTCTGATATTCCGGATATTATAATGTGTTACCTTAAAATGCATACTGACTGCGAAAAGAGAAATAAAAGATGAGGCTATTTCCCCGATAAGATTTCCGCCGACTGCAATTGCCGGAGTGATGTTTCGCCCTTGCGATGAACAGATCAGATAAAGAATATAGCATCCGCCTGTGCGGAAAAGCTGTTCCAGAAGCTGGACTCCTGCGGGAAATCCGGCCTGTTTTCTTCCCAAATAATAGCTGCTGATACAGGTATGAAGTGTACTCAACGGAATACTCAGAGAAAGAATCCGTATCAGACCGGAGGTCTGTGACTCTTTCAGAATCTGTACTGCCCAGAAATCCGCATAGCTGTAAAGAAACCAGGAGAATACCAGGGAGAAAACAACAGAAAATACAGTTCCCACGACAAAATAATCTGAGATATGACGACTGGGATTTTTGGAAACTTTTTCTGCGGCAGTGAGGCGGGAGATTGCAGTCTGGATACCGGAAGCGCAGATGGACATGATCAGAATCTGCAGTGGAAGTATAAGCTGAAAGATACCAAGCCCATGTGCACCAATAGTGTGTGACAGGAATATTCTGTAAAAGAACCCCATAAGTCTGCTTAATAAACCGGCAAATGTAAGAAGTAAAGTTCCTTTGATAAAAAGTTTTTTTGACATAATGAAAAATCCAGACCTTTTCATGCGCAGCAGGCGCGAATATCCGCTTGACTAAAAAACAGTAACCTGCCGAAACGCCTTTACAGCAATATATGAACAAAACAGCCTTGACAGAACGGTTTGTTTCTGGTAAAGTAAACATGAAATCCGAGGGAAACACTGGGAATTAAAAAACGAGGTGAGAAAATGAAACTCTCAACAAGAGCACGTTATGGCTTGAAAGCACTGATAGATCTTGGTTTGCACAGTGCGAATGAAGCGATATCTTTGCAAAGTATTGCGGAGAGACAGGATATTTCCACAAGCTACCTCGAACAGCTTATGGCCATGCTTAAGAAGGCCGGTCTTGTAAAGAGCAGCAGAGGGGCTTACGGCGGATACCAGCTTGGCAAGCCGGCAGATGAGATCTCGGTCGGTGAAGTCCTGCGTGTGCTGGAAGGCAGCCTGGAAGCAGCAGCCTGTCCCGGGATTGAGAATGACGGAACCTGCCATGGCAGTGATGTATGTGTGGCAAAGCTCGTCTGGAAGAGAATCAATGACAGTATTACAAGCGCTGTCGATACCCTGATGCTTGGTCAGCTGATCGAGGAAAGCAGAAGAGTACATGAAGAAAAAATGGAAAGTCAGGGCATGGAAGAAAATGTACCGGACATACTTAAATAAAACAGGAGGACAAGAAAATGGGAAAAATGATTTATCTGGACAATGCAGCAACAACTAAAACAGCACCGGAGGTTGTCCAGGCAATGCTGCCATATTTTTCAGAATATTATGGCAACCCGTCCAGTATTTATGATTTTGCAGGCAAGAGCAAAGAGGCGATCATCAAAGGAAGAGAGCAGATCGCAGAAGTTCTTGGAGCAAAGAAAGAAGAAATTTATTTCACAGCAGGTGGTTCCGAGTCTGATAACTGGGCTCTGAAGGCTACCTTTGAGGCATATAAAGCAAAAGGAAACCACATCATCACAACAAAGATCGAGCATCATGCAATTCTCCATACCTGTGAATATCTGGAGAAACGCGGCGCAAAGATCACATATGTAGATGTAGACGAGAACGGTATTGTAAAACTGGATGAACTTGAGAAAGCAATCACACCGGAAACAATCCTGATTTCTGTAATGTTTGCAAACAACGAGATTGGTTCTATCCAGCCGATCAAGGAAATCGGACGTATCGCAAAAGAGCATGGGGTGCTTTTCCACACAGATGCTGTTCAGGCATTCTGTCAGGTTCCGATCAATGTGGATGAATGCAATATTGATATGTTAAGCTCCAGCGGACATAAGATCAATGGACCAAAAGGAATCGGTTTCCTCTACATTCGTAAGGGCGTAAAAATCCGTTCCTTTGTACATGGCGGTGCACAGGAACGTAAACGTCGTGCAGGTACAGAGAATGTGCCGGGAATCGTTGGATACGGTGCAGCAGCAGCACGTGCAAATGCATCCATGAAAGAACGTACTGACAAAGAAATCGCTATCAGAGATCATTTGATCCACAGAATTGAGACAGAGATTCCTTATGTAAAAGTAAACGGTGATCGTATAAAACGTCTTCCGAATAACGTAAATGTCAGCTTCCAGTTTGTTGAGGGCGAATCTCTCCTGCTGATGCTGGATAATTATGGAATCTGTGCATCCAGCGGATCTGCCTGTACATCAGGCTCTCTTGATCCGTCCCATGTACTTCTTGCAATCGGACTTCCGCACGAGATTGCACATGGTTCTCTGCGTATGACACTCAGCGAAGAGACAACAATGGAAGATGTAGATTTCGTAGTGGACAGATTGAAAGAAATTGTAGCGCACTTAAGAAGCATGTCTCCATTATATGAAGATTTCATGAAAAAACAGAATAAATAACAAAACAGAAGATAATTGTTTGTATTTTTGCAGTTACAACAGAAATAATATTAAAAGAAAGTCAGGATAACAGGAGGAAACACAAATGGCTTACAGTGAAAAAGTAATGGATCATTTTCAGCATCCGCGTAATGTAGGAGAAATAGAGAACGCAAGTGGCGTAGGTACAGTGGGAAATGCAAAATGCGGTGATATCATGAGGATTTTTCTTGATATCGATGATGAAACACATATCATCAAAGACTGCAAATTCAAAACATTCGGATGTGGTGCGGCAGTTGCAACCAGCAGCATGGCAACAGAGATGGTAATGGGAAAAACCATCGAAGAAGCTATGGAAGTTACAAATAAGGCAGTTATGGAAGCCCTGGACGGACTTCCGCCTGTAAAAGTACACTGCTCCCTGCTTGCAGAGGAAGCAATCCATGCGGCTCTGTGGGATTATGCACAGAAGCATCATATTGAGATTAAAGGTCTTAAGAAACCAAAGTCTGATATTCACGAAGGCGAAGAAGCAGAGGAAGAGGAATATTGATTATAGCAAAAAATCTGAATCTGTTTATAATCTGAAATCGTTATTTATAAAGAAGGGGCGGGTGATACTCATCATCTGCCCTGTGCTTTATATTATGGCATTATATGATACCAGGGACAAAAGATATTTTGTGAAGCAGTTCCTGCAATTTTTATTATATGATGCTGCTATAAATATTTTCTGCAGGAGGTAGAAATGACAGGACTTACAAATGAACAGGTGCAGGAGAGGATTGCAGAAGGAAAAGTTAATGTCAACGAGAACCCGAATACCAGAACCTACAAGCAGATCATTTTGGAAAACACGCTTACATTTTTTAACTTTTTAAATATTGCATTGCTTGTTCTGGTGCTTTTTGTGAGATCTTATAAGAACTCCATGTTTATGGGAATCATTCTGATCAATACAGTGATAGGTATTATTCAGGAGATCAGAGCAAAGAAGACGATTGACAAACTTGCAATCCTTACAGAGAGTAAAACAGCAGTTTTGCGTGAGGGGAAGAAATGGAGTATTTCCACAGAGAAACTGGTTCTGGATGATTTGATCTTTCTGAAAACAGGAGATCAGGTTCCGGCTGACGTAAAGGTGCTGGAGGGAACTGTAGAAGTAAACGAGTCTCTACTCACCGGTGAGTCGGACAATCTGTCCAAAAGCCAGGGAGACGAACTTTTTTCAGGAAGCTTTGTGACATCAGGGGAAGCTTGCTGTCAGGTAATCCATGTTGGAAAAGATAATTATGCATCGCAGATCACAAGTGAAGCAAAGGAATTTAAACGTCATAATTCGGAACTTCGCAATTCTCTGAATGCGATTCTGAAGGTGATCAGTATCATTATCGTGCCTCTTGGGGCCATGTTGTTTTACAAGCAATATATGATCGTAGGAGATACACTGAAGGATTCTGTGGTAAATATGGTTGCTGCAGTACTTGGAATGATCCCGGAAGGCCTGGTACTTCTGACAAGTGTGGCACTGACATTGGGTTCTATGGTTCTTGCTACAAAGAAGACACTTGTGCAGGAGCTTTACTGTATTGAAACGCTGGCGAGAGTTGACACGCTCTGTCTGGATAAGACCGGTACGATCACAGAAGGTACCATGAAGGTTGAAGATGTGCAGTTGTATGATACAGCGCAGACAACTGTTGTACAACATACAGCAAAATTTGATCCGGAAACAGGGGAGCCTGTTCAGAATGTGTCAGCATTAAAACCGGAGGTTACGGTATCAGCAGAGAAGGAAAACGGACAGATACAGGAAACAGTAAATTCAGAAACGGTATCTCAGGAAGAAAGACAGAAGCTTCAGGAAATTGACCACATTATGGGAAATATGATGTCAGTTCTTCATGATCAGAATGCAACAGCAGATGCGCTGAGAAAGCGCTTTCCTTCAAGAAATGACCTGAAACTGATCCATGCCATTCCGTTCTCCTCAGACAGGAAATACAGTGGTGTTGTTTTTGAAGGAAGAGGAACTTATCTGATGGGAGCTGCACAGTTCCTTTTTCCGGAAGGAAATGAAGAACTTCTGGAACATTGCAGCAGTTACGCACAGGAGGGATACCGTATCCTTGTTCTGGCTCACAGTGAACAGGAGACAAAAGGAACGGAACGCCCGACAGGACTTGAACCGTTGGGACTGTTTCTCATCACTGACGTGATACGTGAGGAAGCACCGGATACTCTGGCTTTTTTTGACAGCCAGGGAGTTGACCTTAAAGTTATCTCAGGAGATGATCCTGTGACTGTCTCTGCGATTGCAAAGAAAGCAGGACTGAAAAATGCCAATCATTATATCGATGCAACAACAATCAAAACTTCGGAAGAAATGCAGCGTGCAGTTGCAGAGTGCAGTGTATTCGGGCGTGTAACACCACAGCAGAAGAAACAGATGGTACAGGCTCTTCAGTCGCAGAAGCATACAGTTGCGATGACCGGTGACGGTGTAAATGACGTACTTGCACTCAAGGAAGCAGACTGCAGTATTGCCATGGCAGCAGGAAGCGATGCAGCTAAAAATATTGCAAATGTTGTTCTTCTTGATTCTAATTTCGGGGCAATGCCTCATATTGTAAATCAGGGCCGTCGTGTTGTAAACAATATCAGAAGTGCGGCATCCATGTTTCTGATCAAAACAATTTTTTCTGTTTTACTGTCATTGATTACAATTTTCTTTGGAGATGCATATCCCTTTGAACCAATCCAGATGTCACTGATCAGTGCCTGCGCAGTGGGAATTCCTACATTTCTTTTGACACAGGAAAATAATTACAATAAGATTGACCATACATTCCTGAGGCACGTATTTATGAATGCATTTCCTGCGGCAGTAACCATTACAGGATGTGTATTTACGATCATGCTGGTCTGTCAGGATGTATACCATTCCAACGTCATGCTTAATACAGCCTGTGTTCTGGTTACGGGGTGGAACTATATGTCTGCACTGCGTACAGTTTATTCGCCGCTGAACACATACAGAAAAGTGATCGTTTATGGAATGCAGTTTGCATTTTTTATAAGTGCGGTTGTATTGCAGGATTTGCTGACACTGGGTTCTCTGGAATTTGGAATGATCATTCTGGTATTTGTACTGATGACATTCTCTCCAATCCTGATCGAAACTATTACAGAATGGATTAGGAGGATTTATGAGAAGTCACTGGACAGAGAAGATGAAAATAAAGGATTTTTTGCAAGATTTTTGGAAAGAGTCCAGAAGTAAAAAACGAGGACAATCTGTAAAATATGCAGATTGTCCTCGTTTGCATTATGCGGTCTGCGTTATGTAGATTAATGGTTTATTTCTTTCTGCACAGCCAGAAGCATCCAAATGCAGGGATCATAACACCTTTAGCTTCCATCTCATGTCCTGAGATAAGATCAGTGTATATGCCGTCATCTTCGTTGATCCATGCAACCTTATCCTGATCGCTGAAGTTATAGATTCCGATGAATTTCTCCTCTGCATTTTCGCGTACGATTGCAAGGATAGAAGAATCCCAGGTATCGATTGTACGAAGATCAGCTGTTGTATCAAAAACACTGTGTGAACTTCTGATATGTTCCAGATGATCCAGTGCGTGGAAAAGTTTTCCCTGTACTGTATCTGCGATATTTCTGTTTGGAGCAAGTGACCAGTTGAATTCTCCTCTGTGAAGATAGCGGGAATCAACTGCCTTATCAGGATCATCTTTATAAGAATAGTCATTTACCTGACCAATCTCATCTCCGCTGTAGATTACAGGGATACCTGACTGGGAAAGCATAAATGCATGAAGTGTGATGTCATAGCGCACACTTCTGTCAACACCAGCTACATTTCCTTCAAAACCATATTTCTCAATGCCGCACAGAGATGCGGTAGTACCGCAAAGTCTTGCATCACCCAGACGCGGGTCATCATTGTAAAGTTCACCGCGGCTAAATGTATCCGGATATTTGCCTGTAAAGAAATCATTCAGGAATTTCTTATGAGAAACCTCATCGATTGAGAAATTCTTCAGGAAATCATAATCCAGTCCCCAGCCAATATCATCGTGGCAACGCAGATAATTCTGGAAGATGTACTCTTTTGGAAGAGATCCCAGAATATCCAGCTGTCTGCGGAGCAGAGATACATCTTTGGTTGCAACTGTGTGCCAGGTGCTTGCCATAGTAGTAACGTTATACAGGATATGGCATTCCGGCTTTTCAAGTGTACCGAAATATGGAACAACTTTTTCAGGAGCCATGACAACCTCTCCGAGAAGAAGGACTCCCGGGCACACGATCTCGCAGATCATACGCATCATACGTACGATTGTGTGAACCTGTGGCAGGTTGCGGCAGTTTGTTCCAAGCTGCTTCCAGATATAAGGAACTGCATCGAGACGTACGATGTCAACACCCTGGTTTGCCAGATATAACATATTGTAGACCATTTCGTTAAACACAACAGGATTTCTGTAGTTTAAATCCCACTGGTATGGATAGAAAGTAGTCATGACATGCTTGTGAAGGTCATCCAGCCATGTAAAGTTGCCCGGTGCGGTAGTTGGGAATACTTGTGGACAGGTCTTCTCATAGAGAGTAGGGACATCGTAGGTATCAAAGAAGAAATAACGGTCCTGGTATTCTTTTTCACCTGCGCGAGCCCGTTTTGCCCACTCATGCTCTTCGGAAGTATGGTTCATAACGAAATCAAGGCAGATGTTGATGCCGCGTTCATGGCATTTGGAGGTAAGCTCTGAAAAGTCCTCCATAGTACCAAGCTCAGGCTGCACTGTGCGGAAGTCAGCTACTGCGTAACCACCGTCACTTTTTCCTTTCGGAGATGCGAGCAGAGGCATCAGATGAAGATAATTGACATTGCATTCTTCCACATAATCCAGATGTTCCTCCAGACCTTTTAAAGTATGTGCAAAATTGTTTACATACATCATCATGCCTACAAGGTCATTGCGTTTATACCAGTCCGGATCAGCCTCACGCTTTTTATCAGATGCCTTTAATGCTGAATTTCTGCTGTTATAGAAAGCTTCCATATTAGAAGTAAGATCATGCAGATAGGTCATGATATCATCATGGTCCTGATATAATTCGCAATATAACCATTTCAGCTCATCATAATGTTTCTGAAAACGTTCATTATATAAAGTAAGATCAACAGGAACGTCCAGTTTAACAGGTTCCACTTTGGAAGTTTCGACCTTAACAGGTTCTACTTTAGAAGTCTCGACCTTAACAGGTTCCACTTTGGAAGTCTCGACCTTAACAGGTTCTACTTTAGAAGTCTCGACCTTAACAGGTTCTACTTTGGAAGTCTCGACCTTAACAGGTTCCACTTTGGAAGTCTCGACCTTAACAGGTTCTA
>SAMEA3387450__coassemble_1304_pt1 | contig 36344 bp, 32 predicted proteins | sample SAMEA3387450__metabat2_high_PE_006 | metagenome-assembled genome bin SAMEA3387450 (sample SAMEA3387450) | Felis catus | biome: Faeces | place: United Kingdom | collected 2012
CTGTTTCATGACGCATTGGTGTCTTTCGCAGAAAGACGGGTTATATAAATGAAAATATGTATTTGGTGCACCAAGATATTTGATCTTGGCGGAACTAAGCGAGTTGTCACACTTCTTGCGAATGAACTTGTAAAAGAGCATGATGTGACGATCATGGTATATCAGGACAGATTTAAAGAAGACCGGAATATGTATCATATGAGTGAGGATATCAAGGTTGACTTTATTGATAATAATGAGTTTGTCAATCGACATCATACACCGGCTTTCTGCTGGCGTTATCTTGTTCAGAAACTGAATGCCAAATATGGGATTTTTAATAAAGAAAAATATAATGATATTCTGGCAGATGCGATTTTCCCGAAAAAGACCAGAGAAAAATGGGTAAAATATTTAAATGAGCAGAATTATGATATTATTATCACAACTGCAAGTTTAAGCCTTCGTCTGGGTATGCTGGCGCCAGAGCTGAATGCAAAGACAATCGGATGGCAGCATAACTGTTATGCCGGATATCTTGATGTTCCTAATGTCGTATTCTGGAAACAGGAATGTCTACTCCAGGAATATCTGCCGAAGCTGGACAGATACATTGTTCTCAGTGACTATGATAAGCGCGATTACAAAAAATTTCTGGATATTGATACAGAAGTTAAAATTAATCCCCGGAGCTTCGTGAGTGAGAGAAAATGCGACCCAAAATCCAAGCGTTTCCTTATGGCTACACGATTTGTATATGCCAAGGGTCTTGATCTGATGATGGAATCTTTTGAAGAGTTCTGTAAGCAGGATGATGAATGGCAGCTGGATATTATCGGAGCCGGTGATCTCTGGAATCAGATTGTGGCGGATGCAAAGAGACGTGGTATTGAGGACAGAGTTAATTTTGTCGGTTATACAAATGAGCCGGAGAAGTATTATCTGAATTCTTCTGTTTTCCTTCTTCCGTCCAGGTGGGAAGGATGGCCGATGGTTATCATGGAAGCCTTTGAATTTGGTCTTCCTGTCATCGCATTCCATACAGGAGCGATGGATCTGATCATCGATGATGGAAAAACAGGATACCTGCCGGAAGCTTTTGATACAAAGAAATTTACAGATGCGATGCTGAAGCTGGCACATGATGAAGAACTCCGCAGAGAGATGTCCAGAAATGCAATCTGGAAATCTGAGGACTTTGCCATTGAGAAGGCAGTTAAAGAGTGGAATCGTCTTTTTAATCGTGTAATGGGAATCAAGACCTTTTATATGAAAAATGAAGAACAGATTCTGGAGTGCAGGGAGAAATATCCGCTTAGAACCAGCTATGCCGAGTTTGTAAAGGAATACCAGATAAGAGATAATACAATTCTTTATGAAGCTTTTGGCGGACGTGGTATGATCTGTAATCCTTATGCTCTGTTTTTGTATCTTCTTGAAAAAGAAGAGTATCAGGATTATACCCATATCTGGGTGCTTGAGGACTTCGAGGATAACAGAAAACAAATTGAAAAATACGAAAAATATCCGAACGTGCGATTTGTAAAATATAAATCAAAGGAATACTGTAAAGAACTTGCGACAGTGAAATACCTGGTAAATAATGTAAGCTTTCCAAGCTATTTCCTTAAAAGAGAAGGTCAGGTACTGATCGATACCTGGCATGGAACTCCTCTGAAGAATATGGGATTTGATATTCCGGGAGCAAATATTTCTCAGGGAAATACAGTAAGAAATCTGCTCAGTGCAGATTATATAGTTTCCTCCGGACCTTATATGACAAAGACAGCATACAAAGATTCGTATAAAATGCAGAATCTGTATGAAGGCACAGTGCTGGAAGAGGGCTTCCCGCGTAATGATAAGCTTTTTGACAGTGACAGAGCAGAAGTGATACAGGAACTTAAGGATTGCGGAGTGGACGTAAAGGAAGATAAAAAGATTATTCTTTATGCACCGACATGGAGAGGCGAACAATACAGCCGTCCGGATACAGATTTGCAGGATGTCTATAAGCTGATCAATGTAATGGAGAACAGTATAGATACAAATGAATATCAGATCTTTGTCAAGCTTCATCAGATCGTATATCACTATATGAAAGAGAATGCCATGGAACCTGGTGATGCGCAGACAAAATTTATTCCTGCAACAATGGATACAAATGAGATTTTGTCAGTGACAGATGTACTGATTTCTGATTATTCCAGTATTTTTTATGATTTCATGCTGACAGGAAAACCGATTCTGTTTTATGTGCCGGATGCGGAGAACTTTGAAGATTACAGAGGTCTGTACTTCGGATTTGACAAACTTCCGGGACCGGCAGTGTCTACCCCTGAGAAGCTTAGTGAACTTCTGAAGGATCTTCCGGGAGTGGCTGTTTCCTGTAAAGAGAAGTATGAAAAAGCAAGAGAACAGATATGTCCGAGAGATGATGGAAAAGTATGCAAACGTATAGCAGAAGTCCTGCTTGATGGAAAAGAACCGGTAAATCCGATATATCTGAATCAGACAGATAAAGTAAAACTTCTGGTATATGCAGGAGATTTCAGTGATACACAGGAGACAGAGGCATTCTATGAATTTTTGAACAAAGTGGATTATGAGCATTTTGATGTGACGTTGATCGGGAATGGTGCAAAAGAAGAGGGGTCTTCTGAGAAACTGGATAGTCTGCCAAAAGAAATCAGGGTTTTATACTGGAAGCGTTCCTATCCGGCTACGGACGAAGAATATGTATGTCATAAAAAGTTTATGAAATCTAAGAAAACAGAAGTGCCGGAGATGCTTCTGGATTTTTACAGGCGTGAGCTTCGCAGGATGATCGGAATGTCAAAGTTCGACTATGCTCTGGTATTTACTGATATGAAGAAGTTCTTTCCTGCAATGTCAGGGGCTCTGGATGTGAAGCAGATATTTAATATAGAAAACTGGCAGAATTTGTTGAAGTGTTAAAGCTTCATTAAAGCTTCACAGACAGATCAGAACCTCATTGGAAAGAGGCGGAAAACGGTATATTTTAAAAGATATGTAAGGCAGTCTGGCAGGTATTGGGCCAGGCTGCTTTTCTGAAAACGGATCTTGAATTATCATTTTATGGACGCAGATAATTACGCATGGATTTCAGTGCATTTTTTTCGAGACGGCTGACCTGTGCCTGGGAGATGCCGATTTCCTGAGCTACTTCCATCTGCGTCTTTCCTTCGTAGAAGCGCAGTTCTATGATATGCTTTTCGCGGCTGTTCAGTCTCTGCATAGCTTCGCGGAGAGCAAGATTTTCAATCCAGCGTTCTTCTTTGTTTTTTTTGTCACTGATCTGATCCATGACATAAAGAGTATCACCGCCTTCTGTATAGACCGGATCAAAGAGACTCACAGGATTTTGGATAGCATCAAGGGCATATACGATCATTTCTTTTTCGATACCAATTTCCTGTGCAATTTCGGTAACTGTAGGTTCTTTCAGGTGCTGCTTCATATAATTTTCGCGGGTATAGATTGCTTTGTATGCAATATCACGAAGAGAACGGCTGACGCGGATACTGTTGTTATCCCTGAGATATCGCCTGATTTCGCCTATGATCATTGGAACTGCATAAGTGGAAAATTTTACCTGTAAAGTGGTATCAAAGTTGTCAATGGCCTTGATCAGACCAATACATCCGATCTGAAAAAGGTCATCGGCATTTTCGCTGCTGTTCTGAAATCGTCGTATTACGCTGAGAACAAGACGTAGATTTCCTTTAATGTACAATTCACGTGCCTGTTCATCACCGTTTTTGATCCGTCTGAACAGTTCCGCTTTTTCTTCTGCTGTAAGAACAGGAAGTTTCGACGTATTGACTCCGCAGATTTCAACTTTGTTCAGTGCCATCTTATTGAATCCTCCTTATTATCTCTGAATGTAAACCGACTATTCGCAGATATGAGCCAGGATCCTCCGAAATCATTTCAGAAAATAAAAAAAGGACAGTGGCTGCCGAATAGTTGTCATATACTTCAGTAAGAATGATTCTCATATAGCAGTGGATTTATACTTTGACCGGGAAAATATAAAAAATATAGGTCCTTGACAATTCTCTGCGGTGAAATATCAGCCTTTATGGAAACATTTTTCTTCGTCTATTTTCACAAGGATGATATCGTCCCCGATCTGGCTGATACATTCCCAGGGAATGATATATTCATTATCACGTCCGAACAGGCAGCAGAATCTTCCGGGGCCTGGAAGTATAAGGGCGGTGAGTTGACTGCTCTTGCAGTCAAATTCCGCATCAATGGGACATCCGAGACTGCGGCAGGTACAGATATTAATTACTTCTTTTTGCTTTAATTCACAGATTTTCATAAATCAGATACAGTCCTTCCGATTAAAATCAGACTGTCGTGCCAATGCTTTCAGAATCTGATATGCGTTTGATAACAATTTATGTATTTTTGCAAAAATTTATGCAAGTCCTTTTATTGACACCTTAAATAGAAATACAGTATAATAAAACTATATATAACTGTTTGTATTTGTGTTACTGAGAATGGAGTGAACAGTAACGTATTTGTAAGCCGTTTAACCGAATCAAGTATATAGTACATAAGCAGAAAACAGTAATACGAATTAAAGGGGGACGTCGTATGAAGTGTCCATTTTGTAATCAGGATAATACGAGAGTAGTTGATTCCAGACCGGTAGAAGATACCAATTCTATCCGTCGCCGTCGTTTGTGTGATGCCTGCGGAAGGAGATTTACCACATATGAAAAGGTGGAAAGTATTCCGCTTACTGTGATCAAAAAAGATCAGAACAGAGAACAGTATAATCGCAGTAAAATTCAGTCGGGAATTCTGAGAGCCTGCTATAAAAGACCAATATCCATAGATAAGATTGAAGAGATGATGGATGCCATAGAGGGAGAAATCTTTAATACCGAAGAGAAAGAGATTTCCAGTACCAGAATTGGTGAGATCGTTATGGAACATTTGAAAGATCTGGATGCAGTTGCTTATGTACGTTTTGCGTCTGTATACAGAGAATTTAAAGATGTCAGTACTTTTATGGACGAGCTGAAGAAGTTTATGAATTAAATAAGAGTTCTGTGTGAACAGTAATGTATGAATGCTCTGTGTGAAAGGATTTACGGGCAAATATAAAGAGCCGACGAGAATAATATCCCGCCGGCTCTTTATGTGTATTTTTATGGGGGTAATTAACTAAAATAAATTAAACAATACCCTGAGCGATCATAGCATCTACAACTTTCTCGAAGCCTGCGATATTAGCGCCTGCAACATAGTTGCCTTCCATATCATAACGCTTGGAAGCATCATCAACTTTATGGAAGATATCAACCATGATCTGATGAAGTTTTGTATCAACTTCTTCTGCTGTCCAGGAAAGTCTTGCAGAGTTCTGGCACATTTCAAGTGCGGAAGTAGCAACACCGCCGGCATTAGCTGCTTTACCAGGCATAAATGTTACACCGTTTGCCATAAGGTAATCAGTTGCCTCGCGGGTGGTAGGCATATTTGCACCTTCTGCAACATATTTGCATCCGTTTGCAATAAGGATCTTAACAGCATCAAGGTCAAGTTCATTCTGAGTTGCGCATGGAAGATAGATATCACATTTGATGTTCCAGATACCTTTTCCTTCTGTATAAGTAGCGCCTTCTACGCGATCTGCGTATTCTTTGATACGTCCACGTTTTACTTCTTTGATATCTTTAACGATGTCAAGTTTGATTCCTTCCGGATCATAGATATATCCGTTGGAGTCGCACATAGCAACAACTTTACCGCCAAGTTCGGCAGCTTTCTCTACTGCGTAGATGGCAACATTACCGGAACCTGTTACGATGAGAGTTTTACCGGAGATTGTGTCGTTTTTAGCTTTAACCATTTCGTTCAGCATATATACAAGACCATATCCTGTAGCCTGTGTACGAATCAAAGATCCACCGTAGGAAAGACCTTTACCTGTGAGAACACCCTCGTATAATCCGCGGTTTCTCTTGTACTGTCCGTACAGATAACCGATTTCACGTCCGCCTACACCGATATCACCTGCAGGAACGTCCATGTCAGCACCAATATATTTGGAAAGTTCTGTCATAAAGCTCTGGCAGAATGCCATAACTTCTCTGTCAGATTTTCCTTTAGGATCAAAGTTTGAACCACCTTTACCGCCACCGATCGGAAGACCTGTAAGGGAGTTCTTGAAAATCTGTTCGAAACCTAAAAATTTAAGGATTCCCTGGTTTACTGACGGATGGAATCTTAAACCACCTTTATATGGTCCGATCGCACTGTTGAACTGTACACGATAACCTTTGTTTACCTGTACAACACCTTTATCGTCTACCCACGGAACTCGGAAAGAGATAATTCTTTCAGGCTCAACAAGACGTTCCAGAATGGAAAGCTTGCGGTATTTCTCTTCATTTTTGTCGATTACGACTTTAAGGGAGTCTAAAACTTCCTTTACTGCCTGATGGAATTCAGGCTCATTTGGATTCTGTGCTACGACTCTTTCGTATACTTCTTCAGTATAAGACATTATGATTTCCTCCTCGTCCATCGTATAATTATTTTTTAAATCGACGTTATTATACACTAAAGTGTTACAAATGGAAAGAGCCAAATGAAAATTTTTTTATGAAAATTTTTTGAACAAAATTTGTACTTGCGAAATGCCGCCAAGTATGAGAAAATGTTAAAAATCATTCATACAATTTATAGCAATTTCTAAAAAATACAGTATATTTATAAAAACTGCATAAATTCGCACTGTACGTTTCGGTTCTTATATTGCCATGTATCCGTAAGAAACTGCAAATGGAAAGTCAAGCGGATATTCGCAATCCGCTTCGCTACTTGCTCATAACCGAATAACTGCTTCGCAGTTTATCAGAAGGAGCTTGCACTCCTCCTGATACAGGCAAGTCCCCACCCACTGCTTGTTGCTTTTCGAAACCTCCGCAGGGGACTTACTTGATTCGGTTAAAAAATGCCTCGCAGGACAGTAGTGCGTGAACAGTAAGCGGTAATCTGATTTTTTATGTTCAGAAACAGAATATATAAGATGTAGACCGAAAGAGAAAAAAATGCTATAATATTTACAGAGATGTGCATCTGCAAATTGTTGCGATGACAGAAACGAGGAGGGAATCATTATCGAGAGAATTGTGAAGAAAGGAGATTTATTACATGGCGGGATTTAAAACCAAAGTAACACCTGAAATTGAAAATCTGACGGAGGTTTGCAGGGAACATACAAGTCTGGATCTTTCTCTGTATGCAAAATATGATGTGAAGAGAGGTCTTCGTGATATTAATGGAAAAGGGGTTCTTGCAGGCCTGACTCAGGTTTCTAATGTGAAAGCCACAAAGATTGTTGATGGCAAAGAAGTTCCATGTGCTGGAAGTCTTTCCTACAGAGGATATGATATCAAAGATCTTACCAGGGGATTTATCGAAGATGACAGATATGGATTTGAAGAAGTTACCTATCTTTTATTATTTGGCAGTCTTCCGGATAAGAAACAGCTTGCAGATTTTACACAGCTTCTGGCAAATCAGCGGTCACTTCCTACAAATTTTGTGCGTGATGTTATAATGAAGGCTCCGAGCAAGGATATCATGAACGGGCTTTCTAGAAGTGTGCTTACTTTATATTCTTATGATACCAACCCTGACGATACATCATTGCCGAATGTGCTCAGACAGTGTCTGAATCTGATCAGTGTATTTCCGCTTTTATCTGTTTATGGATATCAGGCTTATAACCATTATATTAAAGATAAAAGTCTCTATATCCATAATCCGAAGAAAGAACTGACCACAGCAGAGAACATTCTGAGAATGCTTCGCCCGGATAAGAAGTATTCTCATCTGGAGGCAAAGATCCTGGATATTGCGCTTATCCTTCATATGGAACATGGCGGAGGTAATAACTCTACATTCACAACTCATGTGGTTTCCTCATCAGGAACTGATACATATTCTGCGATTGCCGCAGCACTTGGCTCATTAAAGGGACCAAAGCATGGCGGTGCCAACATTAAAGTTGTCAGGATGTTTGATGATATGAAGAAGGAAGTTAAGGACTGGAAGGATGAAGACGAGGTCCGGACATATCTGAAGAGACTTCTTCATAAAGAGGCATTTGACCGGAAGGGACTGATCTATGGAATGGGACATGCGATTTATTCAGTGTCTGATCCGCGAGCTGAAGTTTTCAAGGCATATGTGGAAACTCTGGCTAGGGAAAAAGGCAGAATGAAAGATTATGCCCTGTATTCTATGGTGGAACGTCTGGCACCTGAAGTAATTGCAGAAGAGCGTCGTATTTATAAAGGTGTAAGCGCCAATGTAGACTTTTACAGCGGTTTTGTGTACAGTATGCTGGATCTGCCACTGGAATTATATACACCGATGTTTGCAGTTGCACGTATCGTAGGATGGAGTGCGCACCGTATGGAAGAGCTCATTAATGCAGATAAGATCATCCGTCCGGCATATAAGAATGTTCTGGAACCGGCAGTATATGTTCCTCTTAATGAACGCTGATCATAATGATTCAGTATTTCGGGGACAGCGTACTGTCAGACACTTATCGCTGATCTTGTTTTCAGAAAAATATAAATAAAGGAAATGACTACGGATGTTTAATTGCTTTTTTCCGGACGAATATCTGGATTCGACCTATGTGATAAACTTCGATGATCTGTATGCGCAGGGATACAGAGGACTTCTGTTTGATATAGATAATACTCTGGTACCTCATGGTGCACCGGCAGATGAGAGAGCATGTGCGCTGTTTGCACATCTGAAGGAACTTGGATTTAAATGCTGTTTTCTGTCAAACAACCAGTACGAGAGAGTTTCTTCTTTTAATGATGCAATAGGAGCGCAGTTTATCGAGAATGCACACAAGCCTTCAACAAAAAATTATATCAGGGCAATGGAACTTCTTGGGACAGACAGAAGTAATACAGTTTTTATAGGAGATCAGCTCTTTACTGATATATATGGTGCGAAACGCACAGGAATCCGGAATATTCTGGTGAAACCACTCAATCCGAAAGAAGAGATTCAGATCGTACTGAAACGATATCTTGAAAGAATTGTACTATATTTTTACCGTAAAGAGGAGGGGAATTCATGAACCATATTGTTATCATAGGATTTATGGGTTCAGGTAAGACAAGAGTAGGAAAACGGCTGGCAAAAGATTTCAATCTTCCTTTTGTAGACGTTGACCGCGTAGTATCAAAGAAGATGAACCTTACAATGAAAGAAATCTTTGACAGATTCGGAGAACCATTTTACAGAGCTCTTGAGACAACTGTGATCAAGGCACTGATCGATGATCCGGAACAGAAGATCATTTCTCTGGGGTCCGGTCTTCCGATGCAGGAACAGAATGCAAAATATATTAAAAAACTGGGAACTGTAGTATATTTGAAGGGATCTTATGCAACGTTGAAGAAGAGACTGGAAAATTCCAGCAGCAATCCTCTGATCGAGGGAGAAGACAAAGAAGATAAGATCAGAAAACTTCTTAAACAGCGCGATCCGGTTTATACAAAGTTTGCAGATGTTGAGATGATCACAGGAGACAAGCCGTTTGAGGATCTGATTGGTCAGCTTGAAGAAAAATTAAAAACATGTGTAAAAAATAGTTGAAAAAAACAGCAGAATATTATAAAATTAAATAAGAGTGTGTCACAAAACTGAGAAAAGCATGAGAGGGACACACACTTTGAACGGCTGTTGTTGTCAAAAGACACAGCATTGCTGAACTGTACTATTAAGGAGGAAATATAACTATGATTTCAGCAGGTGATTTCAAAAACGGTATCACACTTGAAATTGACGGAAACGTATGTCAGATCATTGAATTCCAGCACGTAAAACCAGGAAAGGGTGCTGCTTTCGTAAGAACAAAATACAAAAACATTATTACAGGATCAGTTCTTGAGAAGTCTTTCCGTCCAACAGAGAAATTCCCGGCTGCACGTATTGAGCGTGTAGATATGCAGTATCTGTATGATGATGGTGATCTGTACTACTTCATGAACGTAGAGACATACGATCAGGTTGGTCTTACAAAAGATCAGGTTGGAGATTCTCTTAAATTCGTTAAAGAGAACGAGATGGTTAAGATCTGTTCCCACAACGGAAATGTATTTGCTATTGAGCCTCCTCTGTTCGTAGAACTTGAAGTTACTGAGACAGAGCCGGGATTTGCCGGAAATACAGCACAGGGTGCTACAAAACCGGCTACTGTAGAAACAGGTGCACAGGTTCAGGTTCCGCTGTTCGTTAACCAGGGCGACAAACTGAAAATCGATACAAGAACAGGAGAATATCTTTCTCGAGTATAATCAGGATGAAACCAGTTGTTTGTTTTGTCTGATCGACAGATGTAAAGAGATAAAAACTGCCATCGGTAAGATCCGGTGGCAGTTTTTTATCTCTGATTGAAAATAGGAGAAAAAATATGGAATATGTAACGCTTGGAAAAACCGGTCTCAGGGTTTCCAGAATGGGCCTTGGCGGGATACCGATCCAGAAAATTGATGCGGAAGGAACAAAGACACTGCTGCATAAGCTGGCAGACCGGGGAGTAAATTATATTGATACAGCCAGAGGATATACGGTCAGTGAAGAATATCTGGGATATGCACTGGAAGGTATCAGAGACAGATTTATAATTGCCACAAAGTCCATGGCACGTACAAAGGAAGCCATGGCTGAAGATGTTAAGAAGAGTCTTCATAATCTTCGTACAGATCATATTGAATTATACCAGGTGCATAATCCGAGTATGGAACAGCTTGATCAGGTGCAGGCGGCCGGTGGTGCCCTTGAAGCACTGCAGGAGGCAAGAGCAGCAGGAAAAATCGGACATATTGGTCTGACCGCTCATTCTGTAGAGGTTTTTGCCCGGGCTCTGGAGCTTGACTGGGTGGAAACTATTATGTTTCCATATAATATTGTAGAGAGTCAGGGGGAAGAGCTGATCTCAAAATGTGAGGAGAAAAACATCGGCTTTATTGATATGAAACCTCTGGCCGGTGGTGCAATTGAAAATGGAACGCTGGCATTGCGTTATGTCTGTTCGAATAAGAACGTTACTATTGTGATCCCGGGAATGGCGGAAGAGAAGGAAATCGAGGAGAATATAAAGGCCTGTCTTGATGATTCCCCGTTAAGCGAGAAAGAACTGGAGGAAGTTCAGACAGTACGGAATCAGCTTGGCACAAATTTCTGCCGCAGATGTAATTACTGTGCTCCATGCAGTGTGGGAATCGATATTTCGGGTGTGTTCTTGTTCGCAGGCTATCTTAACCGTTATGGGCTGGGAGACTGGGCAAGAAACCGTTACAGTTCTCTTGCGGTGAAGGCTTCCGCCTGTATAGAATGCGGCAAATGTGAAACCAGATGTCCGTACCATCTGCCAATCCGCGAAATGCTGAAAGAATGTGCACAACAGTTTGGTGAATAAAAAACATCCACAGGGAATTACCCTGTGGATGTTTTTATGGAGATGGCGTGTCTTTTTTTGTTCAAAAGAAAGTGGAACGATTGGTAGCAGATGAGGATATCATCATTAAAATCCTTTGGCGCCATAAAGAATACCAGATGTGTTTTGGTAATCAAATTATCAGATATGCCATGGAACAAGCACAATAAAAAGCTGGTAAAATCCCATATGGAAGGGATGTATTACCAACTTTTTTAGATTTTACAGGATATTAATTTCTGAGAAATCAATAGATAAATCTTCGTAAATTCCAGCTTTTACAGTATCAGTGAACGAATATTCTTCAATGGAATAATCATGATTAAAGTTGTATACTGTAATTCTGTTTTTTGCGATATCTACAATCCAGTATTCCCGGACACCTGCGGAACGATATTTGAAAAGTTTCAGGAGATAATCCATTTTTCTGCTTGCAGGCGATACAATTTCAATAATCCAGTCTGGTGCGCCTTTACATCCTTTATCATCAAGTTTGTTTGGATCACAAATTACAGATATATCTGGTTCGACATAAGTATTATTTATTTCATCAAGATATACGGCGAATGGTGCAGGAAGCACTTCGCAAGTTCCTTTATGCTGTTTTATATAATTACGGATGATAGCGGAAAGCTCCATGACGAGTTTCTGATGTTTGTACGATGGTGGTGCCATATAATAGATGTGTCCGTCAATCAGTTCAGCTCTTTCGCCATCTGGCAGAGCATAAATATCTTCAATGGTATAAGATTCTTCTTTGAGTAAAGCCATACGATCACGCTCCTTTTTGATTATATTATAGTGGATTTACATAAAATATTCAACACTGACCATCTGGCAGCAACTCTTTTTTATATTTGTAATTTGCTACTGTCACAGGTCATTGTACACAAGAATCTATTTCTGAATGTGCTCGTTATAAATGTGAACAGGCAAAAATTCCGGTTAAAAGTATACATGCTATTCGCAGGACTTTAAATTCACGTATGCGTGTAAATGGTGCAGATTCAGTGACAACTGCTGTCCTGATTGGAAACACACCAGAAGTAAATGAAAATTTCTACACATATGATGTAAGCGGATCAGACTATAAAAAAGAGCTTATCCGTAAAGTATCACTTTGTGGATAAACTCTTTATCATGTCTTGATTACACTTGCTTGATTACTTCCTGCTTACTTAAAAAAAACAAGAGATAAAACCTTTATAAAATCAAGGAATTTTTATGGACCTGGCGGGAATTGAACCCGCGTCCGAAAGCCTATTCATTGAGGCATCTCCCATCACAGTCGCTGTTTTAACATTCCCTTGGATGTACGCCCACCGACAGGCTTACAACCTTAGTAGCTTCATGATACATCTACCGGGGCAAAGCTTACCCGGCAAGGTTTCTCACATGGTCGACGTCAGATTCCTGAAGTGTGAGTGCATCAGGGCTGACGAGCAGCAATTAGGCTGCTAACGCGTACTGTTCGTCTGCGTTTATATTTAGTTTCCCGGTTGGTACGCAGTCCAGGAGTCTGCAGATGGCTTCCCCAACTTCAAAGCCCCCGTCGAAACCAGTACAAGCCCTGAAAATGAGTCTGCAACGCTGTTTTTTCATAAAACAGCACTGGTGATGAGACGAAAGCACTTTTTAATATTGATATATCATTCATTATATAAGATATATCGACTGATTAACAGTATAGAAATAAAAACAGAATTTGTCAAGAAGATTTTTATATTTGAGGCTATTTGGTGTTGTGAACAGCAATACTTATAATTTTTCTGTTATATGTTCACAAATGTTGGCAGCGCAGGGACGGTTTTTATTGTCTTTACAGAAATTGTGCAATATTGATAACAAGATCACCGTAAATACCAACAGTCAGTTCCTGATCGAATGGCACAATCATTGGTGCTGCGTCGTCTTCATAACGGTATACCATGGTACGCTGTTTCTCTGGATCTACAATCCAGTACTCACGAACTCCGGCATCTGCATATAAAGTACATTTCCGGTAATAATCCATCCGGCAGCTGGAAGGAGATACCACTTCAATGATAAAGTCTGGCGCACCTTCACATCCCCGGTCAGAAAGCTTATTCTTATCGCAGATCACACTGACATCCGGCTCTACATAACTTTTATCATCTTCTTTGATAAAAACTGCAAATGGGGCAGGATAGACCTCACAGGAACCACGGTGGGATTTAATATACTGACCGATTATCTGCGTAAATTCAGACATCAACTTTTGATGTATTCTGGATGGTGTAGACATCATATAGATCTGTCCATCAATCAACTCTGCACGTTCCCCTTCTGGAAGAGCGTAGATGTCATCTATTGTATAAATCCGTTCTTTGGGTAATGGCATAATGAAAACTCCTTTCTTTGTTATATTGAGTTATGTATTCCTTGATCAGACATTTGTAACAATCAATAGCCTCTTTTAGATATTCTTCCGTAGCGTTTAGATATTTAGCCATCTCATAAAGATTTCCGGATCCTGCTTCATAAGCACTGATTAGACTGGTAAGTCCAATCTTTAGATTGTACCCATAAAGCCGAGCTCGATATTTCTGTTTTCGGCTTTCTACCTTATTCTGGTCTAAAATGTTTCCGGAACTGGTGTGATAATGCCCGATTTCTTCGGCAAGCACACAAGATTTTTCTGCTTGTGTTTCTATATCTTTTCGGATTGCTATCCGACTGCCGCGGATTAATCCGTCATGCTCAATAAGTGGCTGCTCTTTGACAAGCAATCCTTCCTGATCGGCAGCAGTTAGTAATTGTTCGTAATTCAATTGGGATCACCCTTTTAGCGATTAAAATAAAACGGTTCTCTCTAAGCTGTTTGCTTGTAGTCAACAACTGCAATTTCAGTCAGCATACCTTTAACTTTTTGAATAATTTCTTCAATTCGTTCAAGTGTTTCACCATTTAAGTATTCTTCCCCACATTGAGAACACTTTTCACAAGGAACATTCTTGATAATGATATAGCATCCCTGATAATCAGTCATGTAAGTTGTTGTAGAAGATTCAATATTACCTTTGCAGTAAAAACAAGTCATTATGCGTTCTCCTTTCTGGTCTTGAAATCAGATTCCCATTTATCAAAACTGGGGAAATAAGCTGTTATAAGGAACAAATCCGATTTGTGATTCCCGATGACTACATGAAGATATTTATTTTCGATGCTCATCCTCAGAATTAAACAACTTGGGTAAAGGTAATCGTCTGGATATTGTTCGATGATTTCTCCATTCATAATACAGGATATTACATCTTTTAAGAATATTCTACGCTGTTCCAGCCTTTTAGCTGCGTGGAGTGTAATACGAATGTTTTAGGTATACATAGTTTACGCAATTCCAATATATTTAATGCCATATCATTCCTCCCATTTTGAATCATCATTCATAATATCCAGATCATGCTGAACACCTTCGGGTGTTTAGTCAATGTCTGTACGGGCATGAGCGGCAAGAAGATCGATAGTAGTAATGTTATTAGATTCTTCGGATGATTCCTCTGTCTGCGATACGGAATCACGAAGTTCAATAATATGATCGTATTCTTTCTGGAGAACTGTAGTAACCATGTCTTTACCGTGAGCATCAAGTTCACGGTATTTTTTTATTATATTTTCAAATTCCTCCGGGGACGCTTCATTTTTATATAGTTGTTTAGTCTCATCTTGAAAGAGGTAATTTGCATCGCAATGTAAAATATCGAACAAATCATATAAAAGAGTTGCACGAGGGGAATTAACATCTGTTTCCCAACTTCCAATAGCACTTTGACTAACACCCAATCTTTCAGCTAATGCTGGTTGTGTAATACCAAGTTCTTTACGTTTATCTCTTAATCTACTTCCGAAACTCATCCTCCTACCTTTCCTCCTTATATTGAAATATTACTACAAAAAAATAATACAGTCAATAAAAAACCTGAAAAACTGATAAAAGCATATTAATAACTTGTAAAACTGGTATAATATGCAAATATACCAGAAAAACAGGTAAAGAAAAGAGAAAAACCAGAATGACTATTGCCGAAGCAATGGAAAGGAAAGAAAGCATTATGAAACAATACATAATCATAGCAGTCTGCATCCTTGCAGGGAAATATGTGGACATCCCAGTCTGGTTAACATCCTCTTTGGGATATCCGCATACTGGGCGGTAGATCAGCTTAGAAAAGTTCAGGAGGAGGAAACATGACAGAAATAAAAAGGGATTCACCGAACGCCAATCCAGTGAACCCAAACAAAAACAATTTTCAGTTGAATTATACAACTGAAACGGCAGAAGAGTCAATATTTGAAATGAGAGTCAAAGAGCTTTTTGGACTCTCATTCAGAGCTATAAGAGAAACACAGGCAACAATCAGCTTTGAACTGTCAAGTGTAGGAGATAGTCTGATGATATGGGTCATTGATAGATATAGCAATTGCAGATATCACTGACTACATGACATTCGGTACGGAAGAGGTACCGTTATGGCAATGTATGGACTTGTGAAGATAAAGGATACTGAGACCGGCGAAGAGAAACAACTTACAAAAATTGTGTGCCTTTTAGTCACAATGAAGAAATTTATTTTTTAATGGAAAAAGTTCACAAAGCCCATAAAATCAAGCGTTCTTTTTAAAAATTCCCCTTTAATGTTCACAAATCTTACATAAATCTTTGCTATAGTAACCATATGAAAGATAAAATCTGTTGCTGAGGGCGATTTTCCCGGATTTTGCGCTGTGGCTGTAAAGGCGCTGAACAGTCGTGGATTTTAACAATACTCGGAAAACAGTATAAATAAAAAGTAAAAAACTGTTTCGGAAAATAATGAAGAAAAACGGAGGGGATCAAATGGATACATTAAAAATCCTGGTGGTGGATGATGAGAGCCGCATGAGAAAGCTGGTAAAGGATTTCCTGACAAAGAAGAATTTCCAGGTACTGGAAGCCGGTAATGGTGAAGAAGCCATGGATATCTTTTATGAGGAGAAGGACATCGCACTGATCATTCTGGATGTCATGATGCCGAAGATGGATGGATGGGAAGTTTGCCGTGAGATTCGCAAGAACTCAAAAGTTCCGATCATTATGCTGACTGCAAGAAGTGATGAGAGAGATGAGCTTCTTGGATTTGATCTGGGGGTAGATGAATATATCTCCAAACCATTCAGTCCGAAAATCCTTGTTGCAAGAGTGGAGGCAATTCTGAGACGTACAGGTCAGAATAATCCGGAAGATGTGATTTCAGCAGGCGGCATTGTTATAGATAAAGCAGCACATCTGGCTACTGTGGATGGTAAGCCTATGGAACTGAGCTTTAAGGAATTTGAACTTCTGACATATTTTCTGGAGAATCAGGGAATCGCACTTTCCAGAGAAAAGATCCTGAATTCTGTATGGAATTATGACTACTTTGGAGATGCCCGTACGATTGATACCCATGTTAAGAAGCTCAGAAGTAAAATGGGAGATAAAGGTGAATATATAAAGACTGTATGGGGTATGGGATACAAGTTTGAGGTAGACGAATGACAGGAACCGGAAAAAAAGATAAAAAATTTCATACTCTGCAACATCAGATTTCAGTAGTGTTTATATGTCTGTTACTGCTTTCGATCTTTACCATTACTCTGATCAATGGTCTTTTTCTTGAAAAATATTATGTATCCAAAAAAGTAGAAGTGCTGGAGGAGGCAAGAGAAGTGTTGTCTCAGATGAATCTGGATGACATCCTGCAGTATGATACAGATATAGAAGCGGACAAAAAAGGGGCAACAGATGAGATTTCGGATGAGATTGAGAGGAGCAGTTCCAGAAATAACCTTACCTGGATCATAGTAAATGAGGAAAACAGCGGTTATTATTACTGGGGAGAGAATAATATGGCAAAAATGCTCCGCAGTAAGCTGTTTGGGTATATTAATGATCTGGATCAGGATATGCAGCACAGTCGTGTGCTCAAAAAGACAGATACCTGTACCATGTGGCAGGTGCATGATCGCTTTGCAGGCATGGAATATGTGGAATGCTGGGGACAGTTTGATAATGGTTACTATTTCCTGATCCGTTCTCCTCTGGAAAGTATTAAGGAAAGTGCATCTATTTCCAACAGTTTTTACTTCATTGTAGGAATAATCATAATTGTGATCAGCGGTATTGTGATTCTTGTGATGACAAATCGTATTACCCGCCCGATCAGTGAACTGACCAAATTATCAGAGAAGATGTCTGATCTGGATTTTGATGCCAGATATCAAAGCAGGGCAGGTAATGAGATTGATGTACTTGGCGATAACTTTAACAAAATGTCCAGAAAACTTGAGAGCACGATCTCAGAGTTGAAATCGGCTAATAACAAGCTTCAGAAAGACATAGAAGATAAGATTAAAATTGATGAGATGCGTAAGGAATTTCTTGATAATGTTTCTCATGAGCTGAAAACTCCTATTGCATTGATCCAGGGATATGCAGAGGGGCTGAATGAAAATATTTCCGATGATCCGGAAAGCAGGGAATTTTACTGTGAAGTTATTATGGATGAGGCTTCAAAGATGAACAAGCTGGTCAAAAACCTGCTGACGCTGAATCAGCTGGAATCCGGTAAAGATGCCCCGGTGATGGAAAGATTTGACATTGTATCTCTGATCAGGGGTGCACTTGGTTCCATGCATATTATGATCGAACAGAAAGAAGCAACTGTGATTTTTGAAGAAACAGAACCTGTATATGTATGGGCGGATGAGTTTAAGATTGAAGAGGTTGTGACCAATTATACAAGCAATGCACTGAACCATCTGGACGGAGAACGAAAAGTAGAAATTAAGGTTCTTCAGGAAGAGGACTGTGTGAAAGTAACCGTATTTAATACAGGTACTCCGATTCCGGAAGAGGATATCCCAAATCTCTGGAATAAATTCTACAAAGTAGATAAGGCCCGGACAAGAGAATATGGCGGAAGTGGTATCGGACTTTCAATTGTTAAGGCAATCATTGAGAGTATGAACCAGAAATATGGGGTATGCAATTATGATAATGGCGTGGAGTTCTGGTTCACTCTGGATTGCAGGCAGTGACAAGATATCCGGGTATTGTGAACGGAGTGAACAGTAACCGGTAGTATGACCGGAATAAAAACAGACAGAAGCAAAGAAAGCACTTTGCAACTGTCTGTTTTTGGGTTATACTGTATTGGAGCGTTTTGATCGGATATTTTATTCCGGTCTGACATGTGATCCGGAAAACCTTTGGATTACCATAATGAGGAAAACAGATAATGACATCAGGAGGATAACATGATTGCAATAATTGACTATGATGCCGGAAATATTAAAAGTGTAGAAAAAGCACTTCATTATCTTGGGGAAGAAACAACAGTAACCCGCGATCCGCAGACTTTGTTAAATGCGGATAAAGTAATCCTGCCGGGCGTGGGAAGCTTTGGACAGGCGATGGAGAATCTTCATACATACGGACTTGTACCTGTGATCCATGAGATTGTAGAGAAGAAGATGCCATTTCTTGGAATCTGCCTGGGACTTCAGCTCCTTTTTGAAAGCAGCGAGGAGACACCGGGGGTGGAAGGCCTTGGAATCCTGAAAGGGAAAATTGTTAAGATTCCGCCTGCGCCCGGGCTTAAGATTCCACATATGGGATGGAATTCCCTGCATTTTCAGAATAATGGCAGACTGTTTCAGGGAATCCCGGAACAGACCTATGTATATTTTGTGCATTCTTATTATCTGCAGGCAGAGGAGCCTGAGATTGTAAAGGCTACTACAGAATACAGCACCTGTATTCATGCTTCCGTAGAAAAGGACAATGTATTTGCCTGCCAGTTTCATCCGGAAAAGAGCAGCAAATGGGGACTGAAGATACTTGAAAATTTTGCTGCTGTGGGAAAAGACGGCAATACTGAGAAGGAGGGAAAATAAGATGTTTACAAAGAGAATTATTCCCTGCCTGGATGTAAATAACGGACGTGTGGTAAAGGGCGTAAATTTTGTGCAGCTTCGCGATGCGGGTGATCCGGTGGAGGTTGCCAAAGCCTATGATGCAGCAGGAGCAGATGAACTGGTGTTTCTCGATATTACAGCATCCTGCGAACAGAGAGATACGGTAGTTGACATGGTAAGACGGGTTGCTGCCAATGTATTTATCCCGTTTACAGTAGGCGGCGGTATCCGTACTGTAGATGATTTCAAGAAACTGCTGAGAGAAGGAGCAGATAAGATTTCTGTAAATTCTGCAGCAATTGACAGACCGGAACTGATCAGTGAGGCGGCTGACAAGTTTGGAAGCCAGTGCGTAGTTGTGGCTATTGATGCCAAGCGCAGAGAAGACGGCGGATGGAATATTTACAAACATGGCGGAAGATTAGATACAGGGATTGATGCCATAGAGTGGGCAAAGAAAGTGGAAGCTCTGGGTGCAGGGGAAATCCTTCTCACCAGTATGGACTGTGACGGTACAAAAGCAGGATATGATCTGGCTCTTACCAGAGCAATTGCTGATGCTGTCTCCATTCCTGTGATCGCATCAGGCGGTGCAGGTACACTGGAGCATTTTTATGATGCACTGACCGAAGGGAGAGCAGATGCTGCACTGGCTGCGTCTTTGTTCCATTATAAAGAACTGGAGATTTCTCAGGTGAAGGATTATCTGTCTGACAGGGGAATTTCTGTCAGACGATGACCACGAAAAATACAAGAGGTGAAGGATAAGGTATGTCAGCAATTTCAGGTGACTGGCTGGAAGCCCTGAAGGGAGAGTTTCACCAGCCGTATTATGCAAAATTATATAAAACGGTGATGACAGAATATCAGACCAGGAAGATTTTTCCTCCTGCGGATGATCTGTTTAATGCATTTCATTTTACACCGTTAAACGAAGTGAAGGTAGTAATCCTGGGACAGGATCCCTATCATAATGACGGGCAGGCTCATGGGCTTTGTTTTTCCGTAAAGAGAGGAGTGGAGACTCCGCCGTCCCTGGTGAATATTTATCAGGAGCTTCATGATGACTGTGGATGCTATATCCCCAATAACGGTTATCTGGAGAAGTGGGCGAAGCAGGGGGTGCTTCTTCTGAACACAGTTCTGACTGTACGCGCCCATCAGGCAAATTCACACAGGGGAATCGGCTGGGAGCAGTTTACGGATGCTGCGATCCAGGTTCTGAATGAGCAGGACCGTCCTATTGTATTTCTGCTATGGGGACGTCCGGCGCAGATGAAAAAATCCATGCTGAATAATCCGAAGCATCTGATTCTGGAGGCACCTCATCCAAGTCCTCTGTCTGCTTACAGGGGATTTTTCGGATGTAAACATTTCAGTAAAACAAACGAATTTCTTGTTGCCAATGGTCTGGAACCAATCGACTGGCAGATAGAAAATATATAAGAAAAGAGGTAATGTGTAGTCAGGTAAAAGACACACAGTGATAACATGAATCAGAAAAACAATTTAGTAAAAAATGCATCCTTTCTGATGATTGCAGCTATGATCTCCAAGGTGATCGGTCTTCTGTACAAGAGTCCCCTTTCCAATATTATCGGAAGCCTTGGAATGGGCTATACAAGTCTTGCACAGAATGCCTATATGATCCTTCTGATGATCGCATCCTTTAGCATTCCACAGGCGGTATCCAAGCTGATCTCCGAACGTATTGCTCTGAAGGATTACAGAAATGCACATAAGTTCTTTAAGGGTGCCATGATCTATGCCATGGTGATTGGCGGAGTGGTCGGTTTGTTCTGTCTCTTTGGAGCAGGGCTGATCATCCCTCAGAATCAGAAGGATGCAATTCCGGCACTTCAGATCCTGGCTCCGACGATTTTTTTGTCCGGTATTCTTGGGGTATTCAGAGGATATTTTCAGGCATACAGAAATATGATGCCAACATCTATCTCCCAGATCATTGAGCAGGTATTTAATGCGGCAGTCAGTCTTCTGGCAGCCTGGGGATTCATCAATGCATTCTCAGATGGAACAGAGAACAGCATTGCAAAATGGGGGGCAGCAGGTTCCACAGTAGGAACCGGAGCCGGAGTGGTGACTGCATTGGCATTCATGCTTCTGGTATATGGTGTAAACCGCAGAAAAATCCTGCACCGGGTAGAGAGAGATCACAGACATCAGGAAGAGTCCTACAAAGAGATTTTTCGTGTGATCATCCTGGTTGTTTCGCCGATCATTCTCAGCGCCTTTGTTTATAATGTAAATGCTTATATCAATGGGTATCTTTTCTCGGATATTCTGGGAAGAAGAGGTGGAGATGCGGCACAGATCGGTATTTTATATGCAGAGTATGCTACTTACTTTATGACAATTATCAATATTCCTCTGACGCTGTCCAGTACGGCACCTACTTCCATGATTCCGGAAGTTTCCGCTCTGTATGCCACCGGAGATATTGAAGCGACCAGAGAGTGCATTGATCAGACCGTACAGCTTTCTATGGTAGTTTCCGCCCCATGTGCAATGGGACTGGCAGTGCTTGCACAGCCGATTGTATTTTTGCTTTACGGAAATTCCACAGGACTGGCAGCCAACTTGTTGATCCTTGGTTCTTTTTCAATCCTGCTCAATGGAATGTCAAATATTTCCAATGGAGTTCTGCAGGCGATTGGACAGCAGAGGATTCCGGTGATTACGGCAGCAATCGCACTGGTTGTGGATATTGTGGTAGTGGTAGTGCTGCTGTTTACTACAAACCTTGGAGTTTATGCACTGCTGATCGCAATGGTGATCTATTCTGTGGTTGTATGTGTGTTAAATGACAGAGCCATGAAGAAATATCTGCAGTATAAGAATCCATGGAAAGAAGGATATCTGTATCCTGTTCTTGCATCTGTTCCTATGGGAATTGTTGCAGGCTGTATCTGCTATGGACTGAACATTTTTATAAAATCCAATTTCATTTGTCTGATCGTTTCCATTCCTGTTGCTGCGGTTGTTTATCTGTTTGCTTACCTGATCATCAGCAAGCCGTCAGAATCACAGCTTAGAAGAATTCCGGGTGGAAGCTATCTGATAAGGATTGCAGAGAAACTTCCGTTCTGGCAGAATAATTAAAAAACAGAAGTTATAAAAAATAAAAGAGTTATATTTCATGGTTTAAATGTAGTTCTGAAATAGAAACACATTTAAAATTTCTGAAATATAACTCTTTTTTTGAGCGCGTTTGAAAAATGCTTTTCGCAAAGCAGGATATGTAGATTGCGGGAATGAATTTTTAAATACGCTCTAAGGCGGATATATTGCAAGGTAAAATACATTGCAATATATCCATTACGGTATTATTTATGCATTTTTTTCTTCTGCTTTTTTCAGATTCTTCTGAGCTGTGGAGAGCATCAGTTTGATTCGGTTGAGCTGATTGACTTCACTTGCACCCGGGTCATAGTCGATGGCTACAATATTGGCTGTCGGATATTCTCTGCGGATCTCTTTGATAACACCCTTACCTACAATGTGGTTCGGCAGACATCCGAAAGGCTGGATACAAACAATATTCGGAACATCTCCATGGATCAGTTCCATCATCTCACCTGTCAGGAACCATCCCTCACCTGTCTGGTTTCCGGTGGAAACGATCGGAGATGCCATTTTTGCCAGATCTCTGATATCAGCAGGCGGTGCAAAATGGCGGCTCTGTGCAAGAGCTTCGCTTGCAGGCTTTCTCACCCATTCGATTGCTTTGATTCCCCAGTTTGCCATGGTTGCCTTGGACTTCTTGAATCCAAGATTTTCTACCTTAAAGTTCTGATTATAGAAGCAGTAGCACATGAAATCGATCAGATCCGGTACAACTGCCTCAGCGCCTTCAGATTCCAGAAGCTCTGCCAGATGATTATTTGCAGCAGGCAGGAACTTGACAAGGATCTCACCTACGATGCCGACACGAGGCTTCTTCATATCACTGATCGGAATGGTATCAAATTCGTGAACCATTTCGCGGCACATTTTCTTAAACTGGCTGTGGCTGACACTGCTTCCGCTTAAGAAAGAGATTACACGCTGTTCCCAGATTTTATGTTTTCTGTTTACGATTCCCTCTTCCAGTTCATAAGGACGCATACGATATACGCATTTCATCAGGATATCTCCGAATACGGCACCGTAAGCAACTTTCTTCACTAATGGAAGCGTAAGTTTGAATCCGGGATTGCTTTCCAGACCGCTTAAGTTAACAGAGATAACCGGAATCTGTTCCATACCGGCTTTCTTTAATGCGCGTCGTATAAATGCGATATAGTTGGAAGCACGACATCCGCCACCTGTCTGTGACATGACAACGGCCGTTTTGTTCAGGTCATATTTACCGGAAAGCAGAGCATCCATGATCTGTCCCACAACGATCAGAGACGGATAGCAGGCGTCATTATTTACATACTTCAGACCAACATCCACTGCATGCTTATTGTCATTCGGAAGCACCTCCAGGTTGTATCCGCAGGAATTGAATGCTGCCTGCAGGAGGCTGAAATGGAACGGTGACATCTGCGGGCAGAGGATGGTATAGTCCTTTCTCATTTCCTTTGTAAAGGATACTTTATCAATAGAAGCAGGTTTGACAGTACGTTTCTGTCCCTGTGCTTTCTTCGCGCGGATCGCTGCGATCAGGGAACGGATACGGATTCTTGCAGCACCAAGGTTATTTACCTCGTCAATCTTTAAGCAGGTATAGATTTTGTCACTTCCGTCAAGGATTTCATAAACTTCGTCTGTAGTAACTGCATCCAGACCACATCCGAAAGAGTTCAGCTGGATCAGATCCAGGTCATCGCGTGTCTTTATATAGTTTGCGGCAGCATACAGTCTGGAGTGGTACATCCACTGGTCATTGACGCGGATCGGGCGTTCCACAGGTGCCAGATGAGAGATGGAATCCTCAGTAAGTACGGCAATACCATAGCTGTTGATCAGATCCGGGATACCATGATGGATTTCCGGGTCAATATGGTATGGGCGTCCTGCAAGGACAATACCATGGCGTCCTGTATTTTCCAGATATTTCAGGGTTTCTTCCCCTTTTTTCTGTACATCGCGGCGTGCAGCAGCCATTTCTTCCCAGCCCTTATGCACAGCAGCTTTGACTTCTCCTGCCGGGATATCCTTAAATTCCTCTACCAGACGATTTGCCAGAATTTCCTCAGAAGTAAATGCAAGGAAGGGATTGCGGAAGGTAATGGACGGATCATTTAATTCGTCTACGTTATTTTTGATATTTTCGGCATAAGAAGTAACAATCGGGCAGTTATAGTGATTGACTGCATCCGGGAACTCGTTACGTTCATATGGGATACATGGGTAGAAAATAAATTTCACGCCATTGCGGATCAGCCAAGTTACATGGCCATGGGCAAGTTTGGCAGGATAGCATTCAGATTCACTTGGAATGGACTCAATACCCAGCTCATAAATCTTTCTGGTGGAAGTAGGAGAGAGCACAACCTCATACTTCAGTTCTGTAAAGAAAGTATACCAGAAAGGATAGTTCTCAAACATGTTCAGAACACGGGGGATACCTACTTTACCTCGCGTTGCCTTATCAGCAGTAAGCGGTGCGTAGGAGAAAATACGCTTATATTTATATTCATAAAGATTCGGGATATGATCTTTGTTCTTTTCCTTACCGATACCGCGTTCACAGCGGTTACCGCTTACATACTGGCGGCCTCCGGAGAATTTGTTGATAGTCAGACGGCAGTTATTGGTACATCCACGACAGTTTGCCATAGAAGTTGTATATTTCAGCTCGTTGATCTTATCAATGGAGAGCATAGTCGTTTCTGCGCTTTCCTGATGGCGTTCACGGGCAATCAGTGCGGCACCGAAAGCACCCATGATTCCGGCAATATCCGGACGAATGGCTTCACAGCCTGCAATCTTTTCGAAGCTTCGAAGAACCGCATCATTGTAGAAAGTACCACCCTGTACAACGATGTGTCTGCCAAGTTCGGAAGCATCAGAAACCTTAATAACCTTATAGAGTGCATTTTTGATAACGGAGTAAGCAAGACCTGCGGAAATATCGGAAACCTCAGCTCCCTCTTTCTGTGCCTGCTTTACCTTGGAATTCATGAAAACAGTACATCTGGTACCAAGATCAATAGGATGTTGTGCGAAAACAGCAGCTTTTGCGAAATCCTGTACTGTATAATTCAAGGATTTGGCAAAGGTTTCAATAAAGGAACCGCATCCGGAGGAGCATGCTTCATTTAACTGTACGCTGTCAACGGTCTTGTTGCGGATCTTGATACATTTCATATCCTGTCCGCCGATATCCAGGATACAGTCTACCTCTGGGTCAAAGAATGCAGCTGCATAGTAATGGGATACGGTCTCAACCTCGCCCTCATCCAGGAGCAGGGCCGCTTTGATCAGAGCCTCGCCGTAACCTGTAGAACAGGAATAAGCGATCTTTGCGTCTTTGGGAAGCAGTTCATAGATTTCTTTAATAGAACGGATGGTAGTTTTTAACGGGTTTCCGTTGTTGCTGCTGTAAAAGGAATAGAGAAGTGTTCCATCTTCGCCTACCAGAGCAGTTTTGGTTGTGGTGGAACCTGCATCAATACCCAGATAGCAGTTTCCTTTATATGTAGCCAGATCTCCTGTTTTTACTTTGTAGGAACTTTGACGTTTTGCAAATGCATCGTATTCTTCCTGGGAAGCGAAAAGTGGTTCCATACGTTCTACTTCAAAATCCAGCTTAATGGAATTGTGGAGTCTGTCTTTCATTTCTGTCAGGGAAATGGAGTTGTCTTCTTTTGCATTTAATGCAGAACCGATGGCTGCAAAAAGATGGGAGTTCTCCAGAATGATGGTGTGTTCCTCATCCAGCTTCAAAGTACGGATAAAGGATTCTCTCAGTTCGGACAGGAAGTGAAGCGGACCACCCAGGAATGCAACATGTCCACGGATGGGTTTTCCACAGGCAAGACCGGAGATGGTCTGGTTTACAACTGCCTGGAAAATAGAAGCTGACAGATCCGGTTTGGTCGCACCGTCATTGATCAGCGGCTGGATATCCGTTTTGGCGAAAACACCGCAGCGTGCAGCAATCGGGTAGAGTGCTTTGTAATCTTTGGCATATTCATTCAGACCTGTGGCATCTGTCTGGAGAAGAGAAGCCATCTGGTCGATGAAAGAACCGGTACCGCCTGCACAGATACCGTTCATACGCTGTTCTACGTTTCCGTTTTCGAAATAAATGATCTTGGCATCCTCACCGCCAAGCTCGATGGCAACATCTGTCTTTGGTGCCAGCTTCTGCAGAGAAGTAGAAACTGCAATAACCTCCTGGGTAAAAGGAACGCCCAGATGGTTGGCAAGGGTCAGACCGCCGGAACCTGTGATCACAGGATGGAGAGTCATCTCGCCATACTGGTCAAAGGCCTCCTGAAGAAGGTCTGCAAGGGTTTCCTGAATGTTCGCAAAATGACGCTTGTAATCCGCGAAAATGAGATTTTCATTCTCATCTAAGATCGCGATCTTTACAGTAGTGGAACCAATGTCAATTCCAAGTGTTTTGTAATTCATAAAGTAAATTCAAGCCTCCTCGTATTGTATATAAACAAAATTGAAATTTTCCTGTTACTGTTCACACACCACTATCCCGCGAGGTGTTTTGGCATGAATATGCCAAAATCCCGAGACATATGAGCCAAAATTCCATTGCCGCAGGCAATCTGGAATGAATTTTGGCTACGTTACTGTGAACGGAGTGAACAGTAACGATATGCTCGAATGTGCAATTCATCCCATCACCTATAGAGGTGAGGGAATTCTCGCTACGATTGTTAAAAGTTTGAATCTGAATATATTCCTTTTTGTCCAGCGAAGGAATAATGCTGACAGTTCCAAATGCACGTTTCGGTTTTCCCAGGAAAAATTCCTGACCGTAATGCACTCCCAGGCTGTGCAGGCATTCCAGTTCCTCTGCTGTTTCTATCCCTTCTGCGATCAGAATCGCCCCTGTTGCATTACAGTAATCCAGCAGGAGTTTCATCATAATCTCCTTTTTCTTGTATTTATGGATATCCCTTACTGATTCTATATCGGCTTTCAGATAGTCAGGTGTGGTATTTACTACACGGTTTAGTTCTGAATGTCCATTTCCCACATCATCCAATGCTATCTCATATCCCTGATCCGCATAATGTTTCATGATCTGCTGCAATATCTGGTAGTTTTCTATGTCTGACCTCTCTGTTATTTCGAAGCTTTTCCTGAAATAAAGAAAGCTCCTGCCAGTGAGGTAAAGGGAACCGTCAGGATTACTCCCATACTTGCGGAAATCCCCTGCATCAGTTCAATCCCAATAGAATACATATTGATGATCTGATGGTAGGAATAGTTATATGCAAAAATAAATACCAGTGTGTTGAGAGAGCCACCTGCAAAAGCAAGAATCAGCGTGTTTGACATAGTTCCCATCATATCTTTTCCAACATTCATGCCGCTTTTAAACAAGTCCCACATTCCAAGATCCGGGCGTCTGCTGTATATTTCCTGTAAAGTAGAGGCAATAGACATTCCTACATCCATTACTGCTCCCAGTGATGCGATCAGTATCCCTGCAAACAGAAGTTCATTTATTTTTATAGCTGTTTTCTCTTCCAGGTAAATCAACTCTTCAATATCACTTACATTATAACCTGTGATCTGAGTTACTTTTCCAAATATTCCTGCAAATATAACAGCCATTACAACACCGGTTACAGTTCCTGAAATTGCAGTTAATGATTTAACAGAAATTCCGGAAATCAGATAAATTGTTACTACAGTGGTTATAACGGCAACAACTACCGCTGAAAAGATTGGCGAAACACCTCTGTATATCATCGGAAGAAACAGAAACAGCACACATACAATGGTAAAGCCCAGCCCCATTACAGATGCCGCACCTTTTTTTCCACCGATCAGGATAATTGCCAGAAGAAACACTGCAATCATAAAATATAAGGAAAATTCACGGTCAGCACTATATACAGATGCAATGACTTCACCCTGTGATTCACTGACCAGTGCAATGACTTTCATACCCTTTTTACAGGTTGCACCAAACAGATAGCTGGAAGAACTGATTGCTTCCACTTCTTCGTTCTTAAATTTGCCGGAACAGAGTCGCAGCCTGACTGTCTGATTACCTACTCTGTTTCCGTTTTCTGTAAGGTTATCTGAAATAACCTCTGTTACTACTGCTTTCTCAAAGGTTCTGCCCTCTGTAGAAAGAAGTTCTGTTTTTTCGATCTTATTATATTGCATCAGAAAAATGAGGAAAAGGATGCCTGCGATCACCAGGCATCCTCTCCGAAGGAAATTTTTGTTTAACATTATTTTGCTTTCACCTTAATTGTTTTGCTTGCTGCACCATACACGTTCTTGTCTGAAACTTTGGTAAATGCTTTTACTCTTACATAGTAAGTTTTTCCTTTGGACAGATTTTTAAGAGTATATGTAGTTTTTGCTGTACGGTAAGTAGTTACCTTTTTGAATGAAGAATCTGTGGAAACCTGAATTGCATAGCCGGAAACTTTTCCACCTGCTTTTCCGATCGTAACAGTGGCTGTTCCGGATTTTCCGGCTTTCACAGTTTTTAACACTGCTTTCTCTGGCACAATCTTAAATGTTACTGTCTGTGTTCCTGTATACTTTCCGATTCCATTGATGGTTGCTTTTGCCAGACCTGTATTTTTGTTATCTGTATAGGTAACTGTGTAGTCTTTTCCTGCCTTTAAGGTCTTTCCATTCAGAGTTACTTTAAGAGCCGGCTGGATCTGTTTTCCTGTATAAATCTGATTCTTCACTTTCCCTACAGATGCAGATTTAATATCTTCTGTCACACCTTTTTTAATCGTAAAGGTTTCATCAATTTTCTGGTCATTATCTGTACGATAAGTATTGATTGTAAATGTATTATCTGTTACATCAATAACAGAATAAGTCGGAACATCTTCCTGCCATCTGTTTGCAATATAGCTCTGCATTCTTGGTACAAGATCATAATACTTGCTTCCTGATGAAGAGTTTGCTGTCATATAGAGAATACCATCCGGATTTACAACTGTCTCACCCTTTTCTGTATCCTCTATCGCATCCTTATCCATGACTGCATTCAGATAATTCAGATAAGCCACATCAGCCGGTTCCTTGGAATCTGCGGAAATATTTGCCGGTGCTTCATATCTTGTAGCCGGATTTTCTCCCGCATCCATATCCTTATCCAGTTCTGCATCAAACTCATCATCCGTATATTCTACAGTTTTATGTCCGCCCTCAAGAATATGGGTACGGGAATATGCATGATCGTGTCCTGTAAGAACAACATCTACATCATTTGCTTCAAAATAGGGTACCAGTGTATATCTGAGGTTTGTGATCTCCGGTTCATTGGAATGCTCCGCTGAACCATAGATATCCTGATGTAAGGTTACGACTCTCCAGGTACAGTTTGGATTTGCAGCAATCGCCTGTTCCATAAACTGTTTATGTTCAGCAGCATTGGTATCCTGTGTATTGAGCATCATAAACAGGGTGTTTCCATATGTGAAATAATAATCTCCACCCACAACTCCGTTAGAACCCAGGTCACTGCTGTTTGGTGTATTAAAATGATATGTGTAGTTCGCATTGTCTGCATCATGGTTACCAACTGTAGTTGCAACAGGAAGGGATTTCAGCACATCCGGGCTTAAATATCCGGTATACTCAATCTCACTGGTCATTTCACTTTTTCCCGGAGATTTCTTCTTTGTTGTCTGGATCTGGTCACCTGCTGATACTACGAAGCTTGCATTTCCGCCTGTTTTATCCATAGCTTCATTTAATGTGGTGTTCCAGTTAAAGGAATCATTTCTGACCGCATCGGACTGTGCCTGATAAAATTCTGCTGTATCAGAGCCTTTCAGTTCATTGGAAGATCCGATCTGCGGATCACCTACGAAAATAAAGCTGTAATTATTTGTTGATTTTGTAGCATATTCTGCAGGTTCTGTGTAGGTTCCATCCTCTTTTTCATAGCTGTAATAGTACACAGTATTGGCACTCAGACCTGTTGCTGTCACTTTATTGGAAACATATGCCTCATTGGTCTTTGTATTTGTCGTTGCATCTGTCTGCTCTGCAACATACACTTTGGCATTTTTCATATTTCTGCCTTCACCGATGATCAGTTTCGGTGCAGTTGTATCAGCCTGTGCTCCAAGAATATTTGCTACCATTGCGGCAATTGCACGACTTTCATCGCTTTCTGTATCAAAATCAGGAAGATCCTTATCTGCGTTTGCTTCTGCCGCGAATTCCTCTTCGTCATTCTCAAAAGCACTAAATGCTGCTGCGTTTTCTCCTTCTTCCGCATTAAATGCTGCTGTGTTTTCTCCTTCTTCCGCATTAAATGCTACTGTGCTTTCTTCTGTTGCTGTATCCACTTCAGCTATTGCTGTTTCCGCTGCTGTATTTACTTCTGTTGCTACATTTGCTTCTGTCTCTTCAGCCTGTGCTGCTTCCACTGTTTCACCTGCTGCTGAAGTATCAGCTTCTGTCCCTGCAAAGACAGATTCACTGCTGTCACTGAAAGCATCACCTGACTGAGCGGAGAACTCCTGTGCAGCCTGTTCTTCTTTCTTTTCTGCTGTGTCAGAGTTGTCTTTTTTAGAATACCATGCGAAGTTTAACTGGCTAAAGTCAGAGCCCGGGGTAAGTGAAACCTGAGTCCAGTCATTCTTAACAGCTTCCCACTCTGCTTTCCAGGATTCCCAGTTCTGGGAAATTCCCATTCCGCCTGCAAGAGAAGCAGCATCTGTTTTTCCGTCCGGTGCTGCACTTGCAAATGCCGGAGTAACCGCTCCTGCTGTCAGTGAAACTGATAAAATACCTGCCATAAAACTTTTTCGCCATAAGTTGTTCATTTTTTCATAATCCTCCTGAGAAATGAATGTTTCATCACACGATCACAGATCGGGTGTTCATTACATTGGAGAGTATAGGGACATTAAGAAAAAAGTTCAATAGACTTTACTGAGGTTTAACTATATTTAACATAAGTCTTACGCTACTGTTCGCTCCGTTCTCAGTAACAGCTGACACCAAAGTACATCCTGCAGGAAATTCAGCTCAAAGTGCTTTCCTCGGACAGGCTTTGACACACTCCATGCACAAAATACATTCTGTTCCGTTTTTCCGTTTTCTGGAGTTATCGGTCATATCAACATTCATCGGACAAACTTTTTTACATTTTCCACATGAAATACACTTCTCTTTGTCACACTTAACCCTGACTGCTGAGAAATAGCTCATAGGTTTCAGAAAAACTGTGACCGGACAAATATACTTACAAAACGCTCTGTTATCTTTGAATCGGAATGCCAGAATGATCCCCACAATATAATACAGAATATTCCCCACAATAAAAGCTATAAACATGATTTTTTCCATATTTCCTACGTAATTCAGAAAAAGCATCACCACGAAAAAAAGCGAAAATGAAAATGTGATATACCGGATAAAGCCTATCTTTTTTTTTTGCAGCCTGAGGCTTTTTATAGGGTAAAAAGTCCAACACCATGGCTGTCCAACAGGCATATCCGCACCATCCTCTTCCAAACAAAAGTGGTCCGAGTATTTTTGCAACAGCATAATGGATCGTAGCTGCTTCAAATACTCCGGTAAACAGATAATACCAAAAACCTTCAATCTGCATGTTTTCCTGACATATAAGTCCCAGATAAATCAGCATATACAAACCAACCAGAAGTTGAACGATCCTACGTGCATACTTATAGTTAAACTGAAAAAGCAAAATCCCGACAGCAATCGATGTTCCAATATAACTGAAATTTAAAAGATAAAACAGATTATCTTTGGTAAGCCATAGTGTAACAGCCACTATTTCAAATACTATCCACATTCCAAAGGGTGACAGCAATTTCCGTCTCGTATTCATACTCATTTCCTCCAGCATTGTGCCCTAACTTGATATCTACGAATTGCTCCGCTGCAAAGCAGCTCCCACAATTCTCATCATATCTCAATATAAAGTATTTGTCTAATGTTTCTATTAAGCAAATATTTGTCAGACCAATTTGCCATAAGTACCAGAATATCAGGATTTGCAAAGGCAATTTATAGTAGATTTTGGCATATACATTTCGATTTTTTTTGAGTATAATAATTCCGAAAAAGGTCACTGTTCACTCCGTTCCCAGCAACACGCTTTGCGATGCAGGAAATATGAACCTCCTTGTGCAAAGCCCAAGGAGTATCGTTTGCTTCGCAAACTTAATTTATGCTAATCGCATAAATTCGCGCGGTATGTCTCGGGTTTTCTGTGACCTTCGCTCACAAAAAACACCTCGCGGGATTTTACCAGTGAACAGTAACCGAAAAAGTACTTTGATAGTAAATAAAATGCGACATCATTGCACAGGAGGCATGGGATATGATTATTACAATAGCAAGACAGTGCGGAAGCGGCGGACATGAAATAGGAAAAGAACTGGCTTCCAGACTTGGACTGGAACTCTATGACAGAAAGAAGCTGGAAGAAGAGGCCAAAAAACTTGGAAAGCTTGACGAAAACAAAGAATTTTTCCAGGAAAAGGCAGTAAACAGCCTGCTCTACAGCATTGCTGTAAGCTACGGAGAAAGCAATCCGATGGAAAAATCTTTTGAACTTATACGTGAACTTACGCAGCAAAAATCTGCCGTAATCATCGGACGCTGTTCAGGAGCGATCTATGCAAATGATCCTGAGGCAACTACTGTTTTTCTTCACGCAGATAAAGACTGCCGTATCAAACGTGTAATGGAACGGGACGGTATTAATGAGAAAAAAGCTGCAAAGCTGATAAAGGAAGTGGATGAGAAAAGAGCATCTTTCCACAAATTCTGCACAGGCAAAGAATGGGAAGACGCCAGCCAGTATCAGCTGTCTATTGATACAGACAAACTTGATATTTCCGATGCAGCAGACATGATCATAAATTATATCAAAGCTAAAAATATCGGACAAAAGCACCTGTAATTTCCAAATAACACTGTAAAAATCAGGCACAAGTTTCCGAAATATAACTTGTGCCTGATTTGCATTTTCTTTTAATATTTACTGTTTGACTGATCGGATTCATCCATCGGATATCTCTGTAAATTCGCAGATAGACTTCTCAAATATGCTATACAACGCATCAATGTTCCAGGATATATTCCATCTGCCTTTCTTTTGTTTTCATACCCATTTTTTCATAGAACTTTTCGGCTGAAGTATTTCCTGCCCATACGTTCAGTGTCACTTCATAACAGCCCATTCGCTTTGCTTCATTTTTTACATATTCAAACAACCTCTCGCCGATATGCTGTCCTCGTGTCTGCTGATCAACACATAGATCATCTATAAAAAGAGACTTAAACGGTACCATATTAGTTGAAAAAGGCTGTTCCTGTAATTGGCAAAATGCATATCCTACACAAACATCTTCCTCGTTCACTGCAACATATATGGGTTTTTCTTCTTTTTCTAATAGCTCTGTCAATTCGCTTACAGTATATTTTGTGGTACCGGGAATAAAAATATCAGGTCTTATATCTGCATGGATCTGCAATACCTGTCCCAACAGTTCAATTATTCTTAGAATGTCTTTTTCTTCTGCTTTTCTAATAGTCATTTTTTGTCCCCCAAGTAACAAATTATTCCCAATTTACACTACTGGATTTGCCGGTAATGGTCTGTACTTTGCAGTATAATAATCACACTCAATTCGAATGACACTGACAATTGAAACCAGCCGCTCATTAAGCTCAAAATCCTTACCCGTTTGTATTTTCATTAAGGTGCTCATGGCCTTAATTTTTTCTTGTGGTGCTTCCACAATCTCCGCAGTTCCAAATCCATCAAAAGAATAATAACTACACCCATATTGGCAGGCCACTTTACCTGAAAATGGCTGAACATCACACTCAATCTGAACACAGCAGTCTGAATTGTTTCTGATAATGTCAAGCTTACGGCCTTCCAAAGCACCGTGCACATAAAATACAAGTTTATCATTTTCCATAACATAACCGTAGTTCATAGGAACTATGTATGGCTTTCCCTGATCCACCAGCCCAAGGTGCAAAACCTTGCCAGAATCAAGTATATGTATGATCTCATTAAGTTCTGTTACTTCTCTGTCTCTTCTTCGCATATAAATCCTCCCATCATACCTCTGATATTTCCATTTTTTCTTCTCCGGATAACGGATTATTCTATAGTCAGTTTAATCATAGCACATACATTCCTGCTTGACAAATACATCGCAATGTAATGTAGCATAATATCTTCTCACGACCAATTATGGATATGGGATTATGCAGAAAGTAAAAGAATTGACTGAGAATGAAAATATTCTGGGACTAGTACATCGTTTTCGAATCTGATCTCTGCATTTTCAAGTGGTTTTCCAATAGAACCCTTTTTATGATTTTCCGGTGTATTGTTGCTGATAACAGGGGAACATTCTGACATTCCATAACCTTCCAGTACTTCAACGCCATATTCTGCAAAACGTTCAATATAGTACGGATCCAGATGTGCACCACCTGTAAAGATAATGCGCAGTTTTCCGCCGAATACCTTTTCTGCCAGAACAGCCTTCGGAATTGACGGATCAGCGGCAGTCAGTCTCTTATAAATCGTCTCGATCATCATTGGAACCATAAGCATAATATCCGGTTTGAAAATACTCATATTCCTTACCATATGGAGCAGGGAATCATTGATACAAAGAGTTGCACCCAGTGAAAATCCCTTCAGCCAGTCCATAACCAGACAGAATGCATGATGGATTGGAAGCACACTGAGCATGGCAGTTCCCGGTTCTGCCGTAATCTTTACTGCCTCAACATTGGAGGCCAGATTATTCTGTGTCAGCATAACACCCTTGCTCTTTCCTGTTGTTCCGGAAGTGAAGATAATGGTCGCAATATCCTCTGCATCCGGGCAGACAGAATCTGCTGATGCGCTCTTTCCTGCATTTCGAAGCTCATCAATACCGTATACCTTTGCCGATGCATCTTCTACCTCTTCCTGAAGCATCCACACCTTCTGAAGTTTCGGGCAGTTTCCAAGAAATGCATCCAGATATGGCCTAAGCTTCGGACTTAAGAAAAGAGCTGCGGAATCGGAACGGTTAAGCAAATCGATCAGATCCATATCATGTTCCTCCAGATGAGCAGTCTGGTAATGATAGGAGAAATTCATACCTCCATCTTCTGTATGGGATACGGTCAGATACATCTTCTTGGTGGCTGCACCGTTTGCAAACCATTTTGCATGCTGACGGATAGTTCCAAGCATTTCATTCTCCACCTTCACAGTCATTGGCTGGTAAGTCAGATAGCAGTTCTCATATCCTGTATGCTCCGGTGTATTGTATCTCTTTCTCATCTCATCCATAATAAGTGCCGGATCGTAATTTTATTTAACCTCCATCACCCGTTTTTTCTCTTTTCCCGGGTACAAAAACATTACATACTTGTTCAGTAGCCCACAGTTATTTTAAAAATAATGTACTGGCAGCTACGACATTACTTTTTTAATTACGTGACAAAAATAGCACAGATTTTTCCCAAATACTAGAGCGTGTCTGAAAAATGCTTTACGCAAGATGTGCGTCACAATTTGTGGGAGATTTTGTTCGGATGAGGGCGTCGTAGTGGACTACGACAACCGAATTCGAACAAAATATACCGCAAAGTGGGGCGTGCAGATTGCGGGAATGATTTTTCAGACGCGCTCTAGTGCTGTATCCGGTTAGTAACAATACTTTACAGTACTGAAAAAATTTGCTAT
>SAMEA3387450__coassemble_1362_pt1 | contig 29325 bp, 26 predicted proteins | sample SAMEA3387450__metabat2_high_PE_006 | metagenome-assembled genome bin SAMEA3387450 (sample SAMEA3387450) | Felis catus | biome: Faeces | place: United Kingdom | collected 2012
TGGCGTATTCTGAGAATCTTTCATAGAATTTCCGATAACATTTTTTCGCCGATAATCCTTTTTATCGGTAATTACCGATAAGAAAGGCAAACCAACAGTTGAAAATCATGTGCGTTTCTTGGAGACGCATCTGGTAGAAGAATTAAAGAAAGATACTTATACCTCTCTGGAAGCTCTGAATGCTGCGGTCAAAAAGATCGTAGCAGACATCAACCAGCGTCCTTTCCAGAAAAAATCTGACATTCGGAAATCCCGCATGAATGGATTCGAAAAGTACGACAAACCGCGTATGAACCAGCTTCCAGGCGAAAGTTATACACTTTGTGATTATAAATACTTTCTTAAAGTTCCAGATAATTACCACCTTGAGTATGATGCCCACTACTATTCTGTATTGTATACCTATAAAGGGAAGCCTGCAATTCTTAAGGCTACAATGACGGAGATACGGATTTGTGATGAGTATAACCGGCTGATCTGCCGCCATCCAAGATCTTACCGTGATTTTCCTCTTTACATTACAGATGACAGTCATATGCCTCCAGAACACCTATATTACAAAGAAGTGAATGCACATGACGGAGCTTATTACAGACGATGGGCATCTGTTTATGGAGAATCTATGGTAACTCTTATTGACAGGATACTCCGCAGTTCCAAGCATGAGGAACAGGCATACAACAGCTGTGCCGGTGTACTCCATTCCTGTAAAGATGTTCCTCACAGGCTGGTTCAGGAGGCTGCTGAGAAATGCGTAGAAGCCAATGCCTGCAAGTATTCTTATTTCAAGAAAGTACTTAGCATGGTTCAGAATAATCATTCCAGCAGCGCTATAAACAGAACCGGAAAACTTCCTTCCCATACAAACATCCGTGGAAAGGAGGCATACAAATGAGTTCATCCCATGACATTACATTAACACCTCAGGAGCAGGCTCTGATCATGCGTCTGAAGAGTTTCCGTGTTCCAGAAATGGCACATATCCTGGAAGAACAGTTGAAAGATCCCAATGCAGATCTGAACACTTTTATGGAACGCATGACAGCAATGGTTGATGCAGAGTGGCAGGCGCGAGCAGATAAACGTTTTAATCGTCTGATGAAAGAAGCGCATCTGCGATACCCAGCGGCGGATCTTGACGAAACTATTTACCGTCCAGAACGTCAGCTTGATACCCAGACAATAGAGCGACTGAGTACCTGCCATTGGATAGAGGAAGGAAAGAATCTCATTGTAACAGGATCTTCCGCCAGTGGAAAAACTTATCTAATCAATGCTTTTTGTGTAACTGCAATGAAGCAGTCTAAGAGTGTAAAGTATATAAAAGCGAACACTCTTATGAGCGAAATGGAACAGGCACGTATCAAATCCACAAATCTGGATTACCTGAATAAGCTGACCAAGCTGGATCTTCTTGTAATCGATGATTTTGGCCTTATGGATCTCGATCTTGATAAATGCCGGGATCTTTTTGAAGTCCTTGACACCAGGGATGGAAGAAAATCAACTGTAGTCATCTCACAGTTTCCAGTCAGTACATGGTTTGATATGTTTACTGATAATACCTACGCTGATGCGTGCCTTACACGAATCACAGATAAACATCATACATATCGTCTGGAAATGAACGGTATAAATATGCGTGAAACAGAATGATATCATCTAGCGGTACTTCGTACCGTTAAAAATGGAATAGCAGTTCCGCAGTAGCGGAACTGGCATTCCGTTTGAGCGTAATTTGCACTTATACCATCCTTTAGATTTTTTTTGATACATATTTTTCTTTTCATCTTCCTTCGTCGCACATTTTTTCACTACAGGTAATTTTACATAATATGAAATATTTTGTCAATGTTTCTGTCGACATTCATCTAAATATATCTTTTTCAACAAAGTAATTTTGCCAAATCAAGCTTTTTATAAATTATTTAACAAAAATATTAAAGAATCCAAAAAAACAGCCGCCATCTCTGGCGACTGCATTTTGAGTTTAAATTATTGAATTAATTATTCAGCGTCTGCAACTACTGTGAAGAAAGCACCGTCATCTAATGCAACTTCAAGAGTTTTGTTCTCTTTGTCAACGCTGATCGGATCAACGATCTGCCATTTCTTAGCATCTTCTTTGCTGTATGTTACAAGCTGAACGTTCTTCATAGTATCTGTGATGCTTGGAACAGCGATTTCAACTTCGTATTTACCATCAGCATTCTTCTCTGCTTTGTCCAGATCCAGAACCTTGAATTCGTCAAAACCTGTAACAAATTCTTTTCCATCAAGCTTCTCAACCAGTTCTTCGATAGCAGCTTTCACTGTCTCGTCTGTTGTCTCTTCAGCAAGAGTTTTCAGAACATCTGCAAATTCAGATACTTCCATTTTACCTTCGTTAACTTTTGTGAAAGCATCAGCTACTGCAGGCAGTTCTGCTTTCAGATCTGCGAAGCCTTCTGTCTCTTCAATCTTCTGAGCAACTTCATAGATTCCCGCCTGCTCAGCAGATACTGTAATTGCGTTTGTGCGGCTTCCTGCTGCACTGACACCTACAGCAGCACATCCTACACCCAGTGCAGCAGCTAAGGCAAGTGTCATGAATTTCTTTGCAATTTTCATAATGCATCTCTCCTTTTGGATTTTATTTTATATAGATAATCGCACAGACATCTGTACGAACTATCTCAAAGCAATATAACAGTAAGATCCGTTTATATTTTCTCATAAAACATGGAGATAATCAAGTCCGACAATCCATCTTCATCCACATGATACTCATCAAAGTTCTTTCCCTGGGTTCCTTCACCAGGTACAGTCTCTGTATCAGTAATCCCGTTTTCGGATGCTGCCAGAAGCTTGGCAAATATATCATTTCCCATATTTGTCACTGTATAGCTCTTAATACTGTCATAGAGGTCTGTTACAAATCCGGCATCCTCAGTTGCCTTTTCCTGCGCTTTCTGAACCAGTGCGCTGAGATAGGTCTTCTGTCTTTCCTGCCGGACCAGAGCACTCTGTGTCCTGTCAATGTCCCTATGTCGTACAAACTCTTCTGCATTCTCTCCTGTAATCTCTACAACAGCGCCTTTCTTAAATTCCGGATCTACATCCTCAAGACTGTCGTCAGGAACCGTGATCTGTACTCCACCTACGAAATCAGTGACTACTGCAATTCCATCCATATTCATGGCGCAGTATCCCTGAATGGGAAGTCCGCCCAGCAGATTTGACACTGCTTTCTTCATCAGTTCACAGCTTTTCTGTTTACCATCGCCGAATGCATACTGTATATTAATGTGATCTGTCGTTTCACCAAGGCTCTTGCCGGATGGATTGAATACCTCTATCCTGGCCATGGAATCTCTTGGCACAAACAGAACCTTAAGCTTCTCTGTCGCCCGATCCATAGATACCACAAAGATGGCATCTGCCTGTCCGGCGTCCTCCTGGGTCTCATAGGTGTCTACCGGATTTCTGGTATCAATTCCCAGAAACAGGTAATTGCTGAGATGATCATTATATTTGTAAGTCTCACCCTTGTATTCCACAGTATCACTGTTCTCCTTGGGAACTGTCCGGCTTTGCGCACTGCTGCCCTCACTGTCCTTGGGAGTAACTGCTTTTGTCTGCTGTATGAGATAATAGCCACCGGCGGCAGCAGCAAAGATAATGATCAGAATTATAATCAGGACCATATGAATTTTCCGCTGACGGACAGCTTCTTTTCCTGTTTTTTTCATTTTCATTCCTTCGTTATTCTATATTTTGTCTGTGTTCTGTATTTCATCCTATTCCTTTTATAGGATCAGGCTTTGCTGATGTAATTCAACTCCTGCAGCTTCTGTAAGACTGCTTCTGCCATGGCCTGCTGGCCTTCATAACTGGCAGCCGACTGTCCGGTCACACCGGCAAGGCTGATATAATGCTCTCCCCACTTCTGTGACAGCACCTGATCCAGTGCCGCAGAGGTTACTGTGCCATCCATTGGGCCTGTGCCCACAACAATGAAACGGTCTTTGTTTGGGAATGTATTCAGGATCTGTTCCTGCTGTTCTGCAAGCTCAGCCGGATCGTGATTCCATCCGCCATAGTATCCCATAAAAATCACAGGAATACAGTCAATGTCATTTCGTGTAGTCTGTTCCTCTGTGAGATCACGGATTCCGGTCTCAGTTATATTCAGCTGTGCACCATTTGCAGCCTGCTGATGCTTTGCAATATATCCCTGGAGGGTTTCATCACTCACACCTGCCATTTTCATCATGGAAAGTGTTCCGCCTCCCTGAATAGTCTTATTGATCACTGGCAAATTATATCCATTGTCTGTCAGAAGCTTCTGAAGTACTGTCACATAAGAATAAGTGCCGGACGCCTCGCCATTAATCAGGTCATCTCCCCAACATACAATACCGGAAGCAGCTGCAGGCTCTGGCTGTGTTTCCTGCTCTGCAGGGGTTGCAGTCTCTGCCTGATCTGCAGAATCTGAATCTGTGGAGTTCTCATCAGTTTCAGCAGCTTTCTCTTCTTCTCCGGTGTCTCCGGAAGATTCTTCCTTCAGCTGCTTTGCGTGCTCTTTTACGGATTCGTAATCTTCAATTCCGCTCTGCTGGTTATCTGCTATCTCTGACAGGTGTCTGTATTCTTCCTGCTGTGCCTTGTAATTTATCACAAGAATAGATCCCAGGACACCTGCAAGCAGAATACATAAAAACCCCAACAATATATTTATCTTTTTTCTTTTTTTCTTTTTTGTTCTGCTCACTTTTCCATTTTTTCCTTTACTGTTAATTACGGTTTTATCTGAGTTACGGATAATGATCCAAATTAGTTTATCTGAGTCCCGTCGTCATCTTTCTTGTAATATTCGCCATAATGTTTGTAATAAGAGGAATAATACTTGTCATCCGTAGTATCTATCTTATTCATAACAGCTCCCAGAACACGGCAGCCACTTCTCTCAAGCTGTCGAAATGCTTTCTGGGCATCCCGGTATCTGACATTGCCGGGCTGGATCAGAAAGATTGCACCATCGCAGTATTTTCCAATTACTGCTGCATCAATAACTGTTCCAATGGGCGGTGTGTCAATCAATATGTAGTCATAATATTTCCGGATTTCCTTCAGGAACACCTTAAAAACATTCTCACTGAGAAGTCCTGAAGGATTGGGTGCACTGGGTCCTCCGAAGATAATGCTCATATTCGGAAAATTAGTGGAATAAATAATATCCTGCAGTCCTACCTGGCCACTGAGCAGCTGGGAAAGTCCATATACCTCTTCCTCAACTCCCAATCGGCCCGCATATGCCGTCTTTCTGATATCTGCATCCAGCAGAAGGACCTTCTTGCCTATGCTGCCAAGCTCCTGGGCCAGGCTGAGCACTACATCGCTTTTTCCCTCATTAGGAAAACAGCTTGTAACCAGAATGGTCTTTATGCTCTGGCCTGAGAGCTGAATATTGGTACGCAGAGTTTTAATAGCCTCGCTGTAGAAATAGTCCGGCTTTCTTTTATCTGTTAAATTGAGTGCCTTCATGATTCAACCCCTCCATCAATTAATGATGCTTTTTCTTCTTATTCTTTTGTTTCCTGTTCTTCATATTTACATAATCTTTTCTGTCAGGAACCTTGGCCAGAACAGATACTCCCAGATATTTCTCAATATCCTCTTCTGTCTTAATCGTATCATCCATAACAGCATATACAACCACAATTGCTGCACAGGCAAGAAATCCGATCAGGAAACCAATTACTGCATTCTTCGCTACGCTTGGAGAAGTTCTCTGTGTAGCAATCTTACCAACCTCAATGATCTTTGGAGGGATTACTTCCATTTTGTCTCCGATATAAGACGAAGAAACATTGGCAATCTCATCTACTATCGTCTTCGCCATTGCAGAATCCGGATTCTCGACTGTAATCTCCAGAATACGGGTGTCTGATGGGTTATTGATGGTTACATTTTCTTTCAGCTCTTCGACTTTCATGTCCAGGTCCAGATTTGAAATTACCTGCTCCAGTACAGGCGTACTTTCGATCAGTACTGTGTAATCGCTTGTCAGGCTGGCTCCTAACTGCAGATCCGCCAGGGAGGTCAATGTTGTTTCCTTGGAAAGTACAAGGATACTGGAGGTAGAGCTGTAGATCGGCGTCATCAGAAACTGGGTACATGCAGCTGCAATACATCCGCCGGCAAGGGCAACCACCAGTATCAGCAGAATTTTCTTCTTAAGTGCATAAAATACTTCCAATAAGTCAATTTCAACTTCGTCATCATTGACATCAGGTCCCTGTACTCTGATGGTATCCAGGTTATTGTTCATATCGTCTAACATCTGATATTTTCCTTTTCCTCTTTCATTATAGTTATAGTTTTTGACATAAATCGAATTTATTGTATCGCAACAAGTAGAAAAAATCAATCTGTAGTTCTATTTTTTTATAATTTGCGCGGGATTATGGATAAAAAGCTCATCCGCATAGTCCTGACCGAATTTGGCAATGACCCTATTATATGCCTCTCCGATCCTGCTGATCCTTCTGGTGCTATTGTGGCAATCTGAACCAACAAAATGAAGAAGACCGGATTTCATTACTTTATTGCAATATCTCCGGGTGAAAAAACCGTCCTTTCCTGCGATGCTGTCTGCATTTATCTGCATATATGCACCCATTCCCACCAGCTCTTCCACAAAATCCAGGCTGGTGCGTGTTGCCTCATAGCGCTCTATATGTGCTACGATTGGTTTATAGCCTCCGGAAAGCAGTGCATTTAACCGTTCAAGGATGTAATTTTCTTCTGAATTATGAGAAAACTCTGTCAGGACATATCGGGAACCGGCCATTGTCATCACCCTCTGTTCTCTGAGCATTGGAAGCATTTCCATATTTGCATGAAATTCACAGCCGGAATATACCTGAAGATCCGGGGCAATTTCCGCAGCTGCCTTCTCTACCATTTGAAACTGCTGTTTTACTCTCTCTACAGGTGTCTCAAACATCCGAAACCGAAAATGAGGTGTCGCTATGATTGTTCGTACCCCCTGATCATACTCCATCTGAAGCAGTTTTCTGGTTTCCTCTATATCTGTGGCCCCATCGTCTACTCCCGGTACAATATGGCAGTGTATATCGTATAGTCCCTTCCCGGACATTCTGTCACCCCTCCTGTTATCTGTTTTTCTGTAAAAATTTTCTTTCAAAAAATCAACCGGCTTTATATGATTGGTCTCATACAAAGCCGGTTGCTGGATATTCATAAGTATGTTATGATTAACCTCTTAATTATTCTTCTGTAACTTCCTCAGCTGCCGGTGCTTCAAGAGCTTTCATGCTCAGGCTGATCTTCTTGTCTTCGCCGTTGAAGTCAACAACCTTAGCTTCGATTTCCTGTCCGATTGACAGTACGTCTGCAGGTTTTGCAACGTGCTCTCTGGAAATCTGGGATACGTGAAGGAGTGCGTCTATTCCAGGTGCAAGTTCTACGAATGCACCGAAATCTGTCATACGTGCAACTTTACCGGTTACCACATTACCTACAGCAAATTTTTCTGCTGCTGTGAGCCATGGATTCTCCTCAGGGAATTTCAGGGAAAGTGCAATCTTATCTCCATTGATATCCTTGATCAGGACTTTCAGCTTCTCGCCAACAGTGAATACCTTCTTCGGATTCTCTACTCTGCCCCAGGACATTTCGGAAATGTGAAGAAGTCCGTCTGCACCGCCAAGGTCAACGAATGCACCGAAATCTGTAACATTCTTAACAACACCTTCTACAGTGTCACCAACATGGATCTTTTCCATTAATTCTTTCTGTTTTTCTGCTTTTTCAGCAAGAAGAAGCTGCTTACGGTTACCGATAATGCGGCGTCTTCTCGGATTGAATTCTGTAATAACGAATTCGATTTCCTGATCTGCATATTTGGAAAGGTCTTTCTCGTATGTGTCGGAAACAAGACTTGCAGGAATGAATACTCTTGCTTCGTCTATGTTTACACAAAGTCCGCCGTCAAGTACCTGAGTTACAGGAGCCTTTAATACTTCCTGATTCTCAAATGCTTCTTCAAGACGTTTGTTGCCTTTCTCTGCTGCCAGTCTCTTGTAAGTAAGAGTTACCTGACCTTCTCCATCATTTACTTTGAGAACTTTTGCTTCCATTGTGTCTCCAACATGAACAGCATCTGTGAGTACAAGGCTTGCATCGTTAGAGTATTCGTTCTTTGTGATAATACCGTCTGCTTTATAACCGATATTCAGAATAATCTCATCTTCTTTTACATCGATGACAGTACCCTGTACAATCTCTCCATTTCTGATAGTTTTTACGGAATCTTCCAGCATCTGTTCAAAACTTAATTCTGACATGTTCTTGAACCTCCTCAATAATTTTGTTTGGGGTGGAAGCCCCTGCTGTAATACCTACATAACTACTGCATTGGAACATTTCAGAATCCAAGTCTACAGGTGTTTGTATATAGTAAGTATTTCCACATTCCTTTTTACATATTTCAAACAGCTTTTGAGTATTGGAACTGTGCCGGCCACCTACGACCAACATAGTGTCTACCTCTCCGGCTATGTTTTTTGCTTCTCTCTGCCGTTCTTCGGTAGCATTACAAATAGTGTTTAAAATATTGAGAATATTTAAAACATTATTATCATACCTCTTTTTGCAAAGAATTTCAACTAAATCTTTAAATTTGTTGTAATTAAATGTCGTCTGGGACACAATACTTATTTTTTTCCCTTTTGGAGGTACAAATGCCTCTGCTTCTTCCTGGTTTTTGATCACTGTGTAAGGGCCCTGACACCATCCGCAGATTCCCTGAACCTCCGGATGATCTTTGTCACCGATGATCACTACGTGATTTCCGGCCAGACTTTCTTTCTCTACGATGCGGTGGATCTTCAGAACGAAGGGGCAGGTCACATCTACGTAAGAGATGTTTTTTTCTTTTAGTTTATCATAGATGGGTTTGCCTACACCGTGGGAACGGATGACTACTGTTCCGCTTTGCAGGATGTCATCCGGGGAATCCAGATCTGCTTCTGCGATAACATGGACGCCTCGGGCTTCCAGATCGGCTACTACGCCTTCATTGTGGATAATCGGACCCAGAGTGAAGATGGGTTTCTGTTCTGTGTCTATAAGTTCGTAGACTTTGTCTACTGCACGTTTGACACCGAAGCAGAAGCCTGCTGTCTCTGCTACTTTAACTTTCATGACTAGTCCTCTTAATTTATATTCATTACCATTCTTCTGAAATTCAACCGAATAACCGCCCTTCTGATGAACTGCAGGCAGTTATTTCTGTACTTTCTTATTATACACATCAAGAATAGCATCTACAACCTGATCAATTCCCATTTCTGATGAATCAACAAGCACTGCGTCTTCTGCCTGTTTCAGAGGAGAAACTTCCCGGTTCATATCGCGTTCATCGCGCTGGATGATATCTTTGCGGATCTGGTCAAGATCAAATGGTTCGCCTTTCTGTTCATATTCCAGTGCTCTTCTTTTTGCTCTGGTATCGGCGCTGGCGGTAAGGTAGATCTTTACTTCTGCATTTGGAAGGATGGTTGTGCCGATGTCTCTGCCATCCATGACTACATCGTTTTTCTCTGCCAGTGTTCTCTGGAGCTTGAGAAGATGTGCTCTTACCTTTGCATTGGCAGAACTTTTAGATGCCATGTTCCCCACCTGCTCTGTGCGAAGCATGGAATTTACATTTTCACCGTTCAGAATTACGATCTGTTCTCCGTTCTTATATTCAATAGAGATATCAGCTCCGGGGCATGCAGCTTCAACTTCCTCCTGGCTGTCTCCATTTACCCCGTGGTTCAGAAGATATAAGGCCATTGCCCTGTACATGGCTCCTGTATCCACATAGATAAATGATAATTCTTTTGCTACTTTTTTGGCGATAGTGCTCTTTCCTGCTCCTGCAGGTCCGTCGATGGCAATATTACATCCCATTTTCACGGTTCCTCCTGTTTCTATTATTGATTAATATTTATGAATCGATAAATAACGCATAACCGAATCATATCATAAATATAATTTGCTTACAAGGTACTCATCCTCTGCTTATTTCTATAAGCAAATAGCTTACTGTATGGCCTGTGCTGCCAGATATGCAGTTGACCATGCAATCTGCAGATTGTATCCGCCTGTCACTGCATCCAGATCCAGCACTTCGCCTGCGAAGTAAAGACCTGATATTTTCTTTGATTCCATTGTTCCGGGGTTGATCTCTTTTACAGAGACACCGCCTCTGGTGATAATGGCTTCCTTGAATTCGCCCATTCCTGTAATTGTGAAGGGAAAGGCTTTTATAAGGTCAATAAAGTGCTGGCGTTCTTCTCTGGAGATATCGTGGATTTTCTTCTCTGCGGGGATACCGCCCAACTCCAGCATTACCGGTGTCAGGGATGAGGGAAAAAGTACTCCGATCACGTTCTTGAACTGTTTGTTTGGTCCTGCTTCAAATTCACGGAGAATTCTGGCATCCAGCTGTTCCTTTGTAAGGGCAGGCTTCAGATCCAGGTATGCGGACAGCTCGCCATTTGGTGCTTTTGCCAGTTTTGCGCCTATATGTGCACTGGCTGAAAGGATCATAGGGCCTGTGACTCCGAAATGGGTGAACATCATCTCTCCGAAATCCTCGTAGAGTACTTTTTTGCCATTCTTTATGGTAAGACCTGTGTTCTTAAGGGAAAGCCCCTGAAGCTTAGGGATATAGTCTTCTTTTGTCTTTAATGGTACAAGAGAAGGGGCAATGTCTGTGACTTTCAGTCCCAGTTCTCTTGCGAAACGATATCCGTCACCTGTGGAGCCTGTACTCTGATAAGAGAATCCACCTGTGGCTACAATGACTGCATCGCCCTCCATGAAGGTACCATCTTCAAAAATCACCCCTGAAATTTTCTCTTTTTCCTTATTGTCAGCATTTCCTGCCTTGTCTTCTAATTCACTGTCTATTTCAGATTCTTTTACGATTTCTTTTACGGCTGTATGAAGATGAATTTTCGCTCCTGCTTTCTTCAATTCCCGTTCCAGGGCGCGGATAATGTCTGAGGAATGGTCTGACTGTGGAAAGACACGGTTTCCTCTCTCTGTTTTCAGAGGGACACCTGCTTCCTCAAAGAACTCCATTACATCCTGAGGAGTAAAGGAATAGAAGCTGCTGTAGAGGAACTTGGGATTGCTCATCATTGCAGGAAAGAGTTCTTCTGTGTCGCAGGCATTTGTCACATTGCATCTGCCTTTTCCTGTAATGAATACTTTCTTGCCCAGTTTCTCGTTTTTTTCTAATATATAAACTTCATGATGGTTGCGGGCTGCAAAAACCCCTGCCATCATTCCGGCGGCGCCGCCGCCGATAATTAAAACTTTACTCATGGAATATTCTCCTGTATTTGTTTTACCCTATAATTCCTATTTCCCGGGTTTCATATTCTTTCATAATAACGCAAAGGAGCCTGCTTACGCAAGCTCCTTTTTGTTTTTATTTCATATTATACAGGATATGCTCCGTTCTTTTTGTCTGCTGCTTTCTCGTCAACCTTTGTCTGCTGTGCCTGACGATATTTGAAGAAGTCCATAGCTACCTGCGGGAACAGTGCGTATGTTAATACGTCTTCATCCTGTTCCTTGTACTGAGCCATTTCGCTCTCAAGTTTCTCAAGCTCGTTGTCAAGAAGGTCTGCAGGACGGCATGTGATCGGTTTCTCATCGCCGATACACTTCTTCTGTACTTCCGGATTAAACGGTTTTACAGTTGCGCCGTATTTTCCTAACAGGATATCTTTTGTTTCTTTTGTAACCATTTTGTATCTCTCGCCCATAAGTACGTTGAATACAGCCTGTGTACCAACGATCTGTGAAGACGGAGTAACAAGTGGCGGTTCACCAAGGTCTTTACGTACACGCGGAACTTCCTCAAGAACATCGTAGAATTTGTCTTCTGCGTGCTGTTCTTTCAGCTGGGAAGTCAGGTTAGAGAGCATACCGCCCGGTACCTGGTACAGTAAAGTTTTGATGTTAACACCAAGGTTCTTCGGATTGAGCAGTCCGCTGTCAAGAGCTTCGTCACGGATCGGACGGAAGTAGTCAGCGATCTCGGAGAGAAGCTTCTGATCAAATCCTGTGTCGTATGGTGTATCCTTGAATGTCTCAACCATAACCTCTGTTGCAGGCTGGGATGTTCCCAGTGCAAATGGAGACATTGCTGTATCGATGATATCCACACCTGCTTCTACTGCTTTTAAGTAAGTCATGGAAGCTACACCTGAGGTGTAATGTGTATGAAGGTCGATCGGGATCTTAACTGTTTCTTTTAATGCTGTTACAAGCTCTGTAGCTTTGTTTGGAAGGAGAAGACCTGCCATATCTTTGATACAGATGGAATCAGCGCCCATATCTTCGATACGTTTTGCAATGTCTGTCCAGTATTCCATTGTGTAAGCATCTCCTAATGTATAGGAAAGAGCTACCTGTGCATGAGCCTTCTCTTTGTTTGCAGCGCTTACAGCTGTCTGAAGGTTACGAAGGTCATTGAGACAGTCAAAAATACGGATGATGTCGATTCCGTTTGCAGCTGATTTCTGTACGAAGTATTCTACAACGTCATCTGCGTATGGACGGTATCCAAGGATGTTCTGTCCACGGAAGAGCATCTGAAGTTTTGTGTTCTTGAAGCCGTCACGTAATTTACGGAGTCTTTCCCATGGATCTTCATGAAGGAAACGAAGGGATGCATCGAAGGTTGCACCACCCCAGCACTCTACTGCGTGATAGCCGACTTTATCAAGTTTATCTACGATCGGAAGCATCTGTTCTGTGGTCATACGTGTTGCGATCTGGGACTGATGAGCATCACGGAGAATGGTTTCCACAATTTTAACAGGTTTTTTCTCTAATTCTGCCATTATTAAATCTCCTTTATAGTTTGTTCGTTACTGATCATTTTGTTCTCAATAACTCAGCCAATATTACTTCAGGGTTCAGACAGTTGTCATACCCTGTGGCTCTATATCGAATAGCTGTTCCACTGCTTATTGCATCCGCAATAAAAGCAGGGAACTCATTTCATTCAATTATACACCGAAAATAGCCATGAATGTTCCGGCTGCTACGGCTGTACCGATAACACCGGCAACGTTCGGACCCATTGCGTGCATCAGAAGGAAGTTTGTAGGATCTGCCTCTGCACCCACTTTCTGGGATACACGGGCTGCCATAGGTACTGCGGATACACCTGCGGAACCGATCAGCGGGTTGATCTTTCCATGAGTCAGTTTGCAGAGCAGTTTACCAAGCATACATCCGCCGAATGTACCGATTGCGAATGCAACAAGACCTAAAAATACGATCTTCAGAGTATCTGCGTTTAAGAATGCTTCTGCACTTGTGGAAGCACCTACGGATGTACCCAGAAGGATAACTACGATATACATCAGGGCATTGGAAGCTGTTTCTGTCAGCTGTTTTACAACACCGCACTCTCTGAACAGGTTACCAAGCATGAGCATACCAACCAGCGGAGCTGTTGTAGGCAGAATCAGGCAAACAACGATTGTGATAACGATCGGGAACAGGATCTTCTCCAGTTTGGAAACCGGGCGAAGCTGATCCATTTTGATCTTACGTTCTTTCTCTGTTGTGCAGAGTTTCATGATAGGCGGCTGGATGATCGGAACCAGTGACATATAGGAATATGCTGCCACTGCAATCGGTCCCATCAGTGCAGACTGTCCAAGTTTACCTGCAAGGAAAATGGAAGTCGGGCCGTCAGCACCACCGATAATGGAGATAGCTGCTGCTGCTTTTCCGTTGAATCCAAGGAAGATTGCAAGGAAGTAAGCTGCATAGATACCAAGCTGTGCCGCAGCACCCATCAGGAAGCTGACCGGGTTGGCGATCAGCGGACCGAAGTCTGTCATGGCACCTACACCCATGAAAATCAGGGATGGTAAGATACTCCACTCATCAAGGATGTAGAAATAATGAAGAAGTCCACCTACACCATTGGACATATCTTCCGGGTTTGCCATAATGTCCGGATAGATATTTACAAGCAGCATACCGAATGCGATAGGAACAAGCAGAAGCGGCTCGAATCCCTTCTTGATAGCAAGGTAAAGGAATACGCAGGCTACTGCGATCATCAGGTAATTGCCCCATGTCAGATTAAAGAATGCTGTCTGATGAATCAGGTTGGACAATGTTTCTGTTACATAAGACATTTGACTACCTCCCGTCTTAGTTCATTGTTGCTAAAGTATCTCCGTTTTCTACAGAGGCACCTTCTGCAACATCAATGCTTGCGATAGTACCATCCTGAGGAGCTACTACAGGGATTTCCATTTTCATGGATTCAAGAATAACTACGCTGTCTCCGGCTTTTACTGCCTGTCCAACGCTTGCTGCTACTTTGACAACTTTGCCAGGTACGGAAGCAGTTACTTTCACTGCGCCGGTGCCTGCTTTCGGAGCTGCTGCAGGTGCAGCCTTAGGTGCTGCTTTCGGAGCTGCTGCAGGTGCGGATACGCTTCCTGTTTCTTCAACAGTTACTTCATATGCTGTACCGTTTACTGTAATTGTATAGCTTTTCATTTTAAAATCCTCCTAAATAAATGACAATTATCTTCTATTTCTTTTTACTTTGCGGATAGAGCGAACGACGAATCCGTCTGTTGTAGTTCCCTCTGCTGCTGCGATTGCTGCTGCGATAACAGCTACCAGTTCTCCGTCATCTGCAAGGTTCTCTTCTGCCTGTGCAGGTGCTGCTGCGATTGCTGCTGCCTCTGCCTCTTTTGCAGCTTTGGCTGCTTTTGCTTCTGCTGCTTTCTTTGCTTCCGGATTCGGAATGAATCTGAACAGAGAGATCAGAAGGCTTAATAAAATCAGCATTACGAATACAGTTCCAATACCCATCAAAGTATTAAGACCTGCTCTCTGAAGAGTCTTGCCCATACCATACTGTACATCTACAGACATGGAAGTCGGTGTTCCCTGTGAGTCAAAGACATATACAAAGTTTGCATCTGCTTTCTCAAATTTAAGAGGAACAGTAACTGTGTACTGATCATCTTTGAAAGTTACAGTAGTTTCACCATTGCTGTCCTTCTTTGCGCCAAGTTCATCCTTGGATGTCTGCCAGGACTGCATGGCACTTGTTGTAAAGTCATCTCCTGAACTCATGTAATTCTCGATGTCTTCATCTTTAAGCTGGACAATGGCATCTGTCAGTCCTTCTGCTGTAGTTACCAGTGTGGACTTAACAGTATCATCAACCTTATCTGCGGCAAATACCACAGAGGTGCTGCCGATCACCAGTGCAGCCATTACGAGAAATGTCATGAATACAGAAGTTATTTTTTTGATCATTTTCATATGCGTCACCCCGCTTAGACCGTTCCATGTTTCTTAGACGGACGATCTTCTCTCTTTGTGAACAGCATCTCAAATGCACCGATTACATATTTTCTTGTGTCAGCCGGGCTGATCACAGTGTCAACATAGCCTCTTGCTGCTGCGGAAGCAACACCATTCTGAAGCTCTCTGTACTGAGCAGCTTTTTCATTCAGTTCAGCAGCATCTGCATCTGCATACATGATCTTGGCTGCCAGGGAAGCATCCATCATACCGATCTCTGCGTTATCCCATGCATATACAAGGTCTGCACCGATAGATTTGCTGTTCATTGCCACGTAAGCTGTACCGTAAGCTTTGCCGATGATCACGTTTACCTTCGGAACAGTTGCATCTGCGAATGCAGCTACCAGTTCACCTACGGATTTCGCCATCATCTTCTCGCTGCATAAGGTTGCCATGAAGCCTGTTGCGTTTGTAAGTGTAAGTACCGGAATATCAAAAGCGTCGCAGAATTTCACGAAATCTGCTGCTTTTCTTGCGCCTCTTGCAGAGATGCTTCCGTCAAATGTTTCTACTTTCTTACCTTCTGCGTCATATACTTCGCTTCTGTTTGCAACAGCACCTACTGTAGCGCCGTTTAAACGGATAAAGCCTGTAACCATGTCTTTTGCATAGTCTGCTTTTGTCTCGAAGAATTCACCGTTGTCAGCGATCTGGGAAAGTGCGATTGCTGTGTCACCTGCACAATTTGCAAGATCTGCGCATACGCGGTTCAGATCATCTGTACACTCTGTGTAATTGTCTGTGTCTTCATTATTAGAAGGAAGAAGTGATACTAAGGAACGGATCTGGCCAAGAATCTCATCCTCTGTACCAACGCCATCGATCACACCTGTCTCTTTGCTCTGGAAATCAGCTGCTGCTGTGTCGCATTTGTCTGTGTTGTTTCCTTTCAGTGCGTTTGGTGTGTTGACGAACATTTTTCCTTTTTTGGATTCCATGAATGTGAAATCTGTCAGAGACGGGATAACTGCCATACCACCGCCGCATGTTCCGAAGATTGCTGTGATCTGCGGGATCACACCGGATGCCAGTGTCTGTTTCAGATAGATCTGTCCGAAAGCTTCCAGTGCATCTGTTGCTTCCTGAAGACGGATACCTGCACAGTCAACAAGTCCGATAACCGGAGCGCCTGTTTTCATGGCAAGATCATAAAGTCTTGTGATCTTCTTTGCATGCATTTCACCAACAGTACCGTTTAATACAGATGCATCCTGGCTGTATACATAAACCAGTTTGTCATCGATCACACCATATCCGGTGATAACACCGTCAGATGGTGCCTTGTTTGCAGTCATGTTGAAATCTGTGGATCTGGCTGTTACACCCTGTCCGATTTCGACAAAACTGTTTGCGTCAAGCAAAGAAGTAATTCTTGTGCCTGCTAAGCTTTGTGTTGCATTACTCATTCTTGTTTGCCCTCCATCTTTATGAGAATATTTAAAAGTTAACCCAAAAATTTAGCCGATTTTAATTTTACCTTTTCTGGCAGAAAATTTCAACATTTATTTGCCATTTTCGTTAAAAAAATAGCAGAAAATTATGTCAGGTTTCTCCGAATTCTGTTTTTTTGAGCATTTCTTCCTATTTAAGAGGAAAAACATAATGAAAAGCACTTATCAGCATATTTTTTCACCTCTGAACGTGAAAAATATGGCTATCAAAAACCGTATTGTTATGGTGCCTATGGGCACAAAGGATCATCGATGGAACTCCGGAAGGAAGAAATATCCTTAATACGCTGACTCAGATGGGATACCTTCAATAAAAATCTTTACAACAAAATACGAAAGGGGATATTATAATGGCTGAAAGAATTACCGGACATACTGAATTAATCGGTCTGATGGCTTACCCGATCCTACACCCAGCTCTCCTGCAATGCAGAATGAGGCTTTTGCAAAACTCGGGTATGACTACGCTTACCTTGCTTTCGAGGTTGGCACAGGTGAAAGAGATTCTTCACATCTCCTATGATGACTGATACCCCGGTTATTCTTAATATGATAAGAAATATGAGGATAAGAAAATGAACACTGTTCAGGTAAAAAACACTGTGATCGGTGAAGGCAGACCTAAAATCTGCGTTCCGATCGTTGGAAAAACAAAAACAGACATTCTCGAAGAAGCCAAAAAGATCACTTCTCTTCCGGTTGATGTGGTTGAGTGGCGTGTTGACTGGTTCGATGATGTCTTTGCTACTGAAAAAGTATTAGAAACCACAAAAGAGCTTCAGGAAGTCTTAAAAGATATCCCTGTTCTCCTTACATTCCGTACTTCCAAAGAGGGCGGGGAAAAAGAGATTTCTGTAAGTGATTACGCTGCTTTAAATATCGCGGCTGCTCAGAGCGGTTATGTAGATTTAATCGATGTAGAAGCATTTACAGGCGATGATGTTGTAAAAACGATCATTGACGCTGCTCATAAGGCAGGTGTGAAGGTAATTGCTTCCAACCATGATTTCTTTAAGACTCCTGAGAAGGAGGAGATTATCAGACGTCTTCGTATGATGCAGGATTTCGGTGCTGATATTCCCAAAATGGCTGTTATGCCGACCTGCAAACAGGATGTTCTTACGCTCCTCTCTGCTACTCTGGAAATGTCTGAGAAATATGCAGACCGCCCGATCATTACCATGTCCATGGCAGGAACAGGCGTTGTAAGTCGCCTGACAGGTGAGACATTTGGCTCCGCTCTCACCTTCGGCGCTGCTTCCAAAGCTTCTGCTCCGGGACAGGTCGGTGTGCATGAATTAAAACAGGTGCTGGATATCATTCACAGCAGCCTGTGATCTGTTGATGAATGATGTGATATCGGATGCTATTTTGCCCATAGCTTCTGATATCATTCATATCCGGCAGCAGATGATTGTTATCCCATGAGATATATGGCAATAAATATTTACTCAAAAAATACTCCTTAAAATTTCATGCTGAAAATTTCCATGACAAAGAACCTGTCGAAAACCTGACAGGTTCTTTGCTTTTATTCTTTATACTTTTTTCTGATTGATCATCAAATTCAGGATTGTAACATCTGTATCTTTCATTCCAACTCTTCCTACGTATCCCATATTTCGGATTGTATCCTCAACATTATCACGTACCAATCCTTCTCCTGCCTGAAAACAATGATCTGCATCCTCCAGAGCGTATGCCATAATTGCTGCATCTACTGCTGAAGCGATTTTGGCAGCACATGAAGACTTAGCTCCATCACATACAATGCCACTTGTATTTGCAAGAGCATTTGTGATTGTTTTAGATATTGCATTGTAATCACCCCCGTTTAACCAGGATATGGCAGCTCCTGCTCCACATGCGGCACTTACCGCTCCACAGTAAGCTGACAGACTTCCAATATAATTTTTCTGATGAATCGCTACTAAGTTGCTTACAACCAGTGCACGATACATTTTCTCTTTAGGAACGTTAAGTTCTCTGGCATATTCAATGACTGGCAAAGAACAGGTCATTCCCTGATTTCCGCTCCCGGAATTAATAACTACCGGCATAGAGCATCCATTCATTCTTGCATCAGATCCAGCCGCCGCCTTTGCTCTGGCACGTACTTTGACATCATCACCATATGCTCGAAGCAAGGTACGTCCAACTTCTGCTCCGTAATGATTACGCAGGCCTTCTTCGGAAATTGCTGTATTCATGGCAATTTGGCGTCCTATAACCTCCTCTATCTCTTTTATATCCACAATTTCTGCAAACTCCAGAATATCTGCTACATTCAGCAAATCTCTTTTATCCTGTTTTTTCTCTGTTTTTTTCTGCTGAAAGCCCTTCTTTTCCAACAGTATCTCATCGTCTTTTTTGATCAGGACGATATTCGTATGTTTATTTTCTATAACTACAACTGCTCTATGTCCATTTTGCGTAAGTTCTGCACGGATATAAAGATTCTCTACTCCTTCTTCAAGATAACATGTACAGAATTGTGCTTCAAGAAGTTTTGCTGTCTGAATGCGTTCAGCTTCTGTAATTCCCTCCAGTACTTCCAGTTTCCGTTCTGCCTGACCCCCAACCATTCCAAGAACTGCAGCAGCTTCAATACCTCTCATTCCTCCTGAATTTGGTACTGTAACACTTTTTACATTTTTTATTATATTTCCACTGCAATAAAGATTTAAATGTCCATCATATTTTTTATTTCCATCATCATCTGTTTTTATCACTTTTTCCAGCACAGAAGCTGCTGTTGCAGTTGCATATGCAATTGCAATAGGTTCCGTACATCCCAGAGCAGGAACAAGTTCTTCTCTGAGAATCTCCAGATAACTCTCATACACTTTTTTTTCCATGAATGCGCGCTCTCTTCTCCTAACTGTCAAGCAAAGTTCTTTACCATCTGATTCAGATGATATGTTTTTCTTACGGCAGCATTTTTCCTGCTGCAAGATAAATTTCATACCATTCTTCACGGCTCAGAACAATATCGGATGCTTTACTTATATCCTGAATTCTTTTCAGATTTGTACTTCCTACAATTGTCTGGATTCCTGCGGGATGACGCATAATCCATGCAACTGCGATTGCATTCTGTGTTACCCCATATTTCTCTGCCAGACGATCTAACACTTTATTCAGTTCCGGAAATTTCTTGTTTCCAATAAATATTCCTTCAAACATTCCATACTGGAACGGAGACCATGCCTGCAATGTCATTTTCTTCAGTCTTGCATACTCGATAATACCACCATCACGATCACATCCTGCATCATTATGGATGTTTACATTTAGTCCTGCATCAATCGTTGGACAGTGAACCGCTGAAAACTGTATCTGATCAATACAGATTTTTCCACCACAGTATTGATTTAATAATTCAATCTGCATCGGATTGTGATTGCTTACACCAAATGCTTTTACTTTTCCGCTTTTTTCCAGAATTTCAAATGCTTCTGCTACCTCTTCCGGCTCCATCAACGCATCCGGACGATGAAGAAGTAATATATCTACATAATCTGTTTTTAAACGTTTCAGACTTCCATCTACAGAATTCAGAATATATTCTTTTGAAAAATCATAACAGATACCCGGACGTATGGCACATTTTGTCTGAATCACCATCTTTTCACGCAACTGAGGTGTCAGCGCATTTCCAAATACTGTTTCGGCTTCTCCGCCTGCATAAATATCTGCATGATCAAAAAAATTAATTCCACACTCCAGTGCTCCTTCAGTCAGACTTCTTACCGCTTTTTCATCAGATAAACCTGTAATTCTCATGCATCCAATTCCAATTCTTGATACATTGTCTATTTTGTCACTAATCTGAAACATTTTCATTTTGTATCCTCCTGTATTATACTTAATTTATGTATTTCTCTTTAGTTAACGTATTTCTTTTATTCTTTTGTCCAGTTTTTTAAGTGCAAAAACATATATTTTCACTGCATTCTTCAGATTTTCAAACAATTCTGCTTCATCCGCACAATGACAGTTTCCATGTCCTTTTGGAAGTCCGAGCCTGTCTAGATTTCGCTCCTGTCCAGGGCCAAATGCCACTGCATTGGGAATTTTCCTCGCATAAGTTCCTCCTCCCATAACAAATGGTCTGCCTTCAAGACCTGTAACCTCCCTCCATGCTTCCATCAGAGTCTGTATGAAAGGCTGTTCCGGATTCATATAATATGGTCTGCTGTCTTCAATACCAATGATGTGAATTCCTGATTTAGCAGCTTCTGTTTGCAGCTTCGGAAGAAAATCTTCTGTTTTTTTAGTAACTGGATAACGGATGTCAATCACTATTCTTAAATGTCCTTCGTGCAGAAATGCCTGACCTATATTGCATGTCAGTCTACCAGAACATTCATCAGAACAACAAATTTCTGTTTTTTCCCCATAACCGCCTTCTGAAAGTCTCTCCACAAATTCTAATGCTCTTTTTGTCTGTTCAGGAAAATTTTGCATTTTCAACTTTCCACAAAGTATACCTATTGCATTTTGAGTTCCATCCGGAAAAGCTGCATGTCCACTGATTCCCACTGCTGTTTCTTCGCTCTTTTGTCCTATTTTGTTCTCCGCAACCGCATGAGCAAAAGACGGCACGCTGTTAGGCGCAGTCCCTCCGTCAAATTCCCGAATCCCCTCTACTGCACTAACAGTTTCCATCAACACAATACAATGTCCTTTTTCTCCGCAACATACAGGAAATCCACAATCAGCAACAAAAGAATATTCCGGTGTTTTTTTGTATTTCAGATAATATTCTACATCTGTCATACCGCTTTCTTCCTGACATCCAAGAATCTGCCTTACTTTAATATTATTCAGAATTTCTTTTTCCCTACAATATTTCATTGCATATAAAACAGCAACTGCGGAACCTTTATTATCCTGTACTCCACGCCCAATTAAATAGCCATCCTTTTCTGTACACGTATAAGGCGGATATATCCATCCTTTTCCTTCCGGAACTACGTCCAGATGATTCCATATTCCAATCTCAACATTCCCTTTGCCTGTAGCAATAGTCAGACAGTGTCCGTCTATATCTTCTGTCTCCATCTGTTCTCTCAATCCAAATGCTCGCATCTGTTCCAGTGCTTCCCTGCATTTTTTTCCATATGGTGCCCCCGGAATTGCTTCCTGCTGATCAGCAATACTCGGGATTCTGATCAATGCTGCAATATCTTCTCGCATCTGATCTTCCTGTCTGGAGATCCATTGTTCTAATAATTCCATATCCGGCTGTGGCTTATTTTCTTCATTCCATTCAACTTTCCCTGGATTCATTTTCACTTCCTCCATTTTTCAGAAATATTCGGTATTTCTTTGGTGTCATTCCTGTTTCCTGTCGGAAAATACGTATAAATTGTGAGGTATCGTTATAACCCGACATCAATGCAACATCTGTTACGGACCATCTCGCATCTGCCAGAAATTCCTTAGCATGACAAATCCGAATCATTCGCAGAAATGCAGAAAAACTAATTCCTTTCTTCTCAGCAAATAAGTGGCTGATATAACTCTGATTCATGAAAAATACATTTTCCGCAAGATTCCGGATTGTAATGTCCATATTATAGTTATTGACTGCATATTCGCTCATCTTCTCCACAATGTCCATTCCCGTATTTGTCAACTCATCTGATTGTCTCTGCGGCTGCATATGACAAATATTTTCCGCAATCCTCCTGAGATAGCTTTCAATCTCCAAAACAGAATCAAACTTCAGAAAACTTTCTGACAGATTATCTAATTCTTTATCATGATTTTCCATTCGAATCGTCCTTCGGTATATAAGGATAATCTGCGAATACAGAAGTTCCATACATTCTATTCGAATTGGGAGAACTTTCTCAATATCTTTAAAAAGTTTATCCAGCGTTGTCCCTGTTTTGCTTTCATCCCCTTCCTTTAGATGTTGTTCCAGTTCTCTTTCTATTTCTTTTTCAAGGTAATATTCTGAAAAATCTTCCTGTTTTATTTCCTTCGCAAAAATCAGAGATTCCCTTTTATAAATTCTGCTCTTTATCGCGGTAACCGCTTCTCTAAAAGCATCCAAAACAGAAGCATTTGCACCATACACATTACTGATTCCTATCTTAACCTGGGAATCCTCTTTCTCCAGCAGTTTTCTGATACGTCTCCAGAAAAACAGCATATCTCCCTCCGGTCTTACAAGCAATATCCACATATTCGGTTTCAATTCTACAAACCGAATCTTCGTCAGCATGATACTTCCGCAGCTTTCTTCCAATTCCGTAAGAAAGATTTCCTGTCTGGGCTTATCCTGAAGAAACAGAAAAACACCTAGCTGATATTGCGGAAACACTCTTTCAAACATATTTTTCTCTATAAAACCGGAATATTTTGATTCCTGAATGCTGTTCAAAATATATTGTGTTGCCATATCTTTTCTGGATAGCAAAGCTTCTTTTTGTTCTATTTTATGCTGAGTGACAAACTTATTCAGACATTCTGTCAGAGCCGTATCATCAATTGGTTTCAGTAAATAATCTGAAGCTCCATTTACAATTGCACTGCGAGCATATTCAAAATCAGAGTAAGCACTCAGAATAATTACTTTTATTTCTAATTCATTATTGCGGATCTCCTGAAGAAGCTGTATCCCATCCATTTTAGGCATACGAATATCTGTCAAGACAAGTTCTGGTTTATATTTTTCGCAAAATTCCCAGCCTTCCTCTCCATTAGATGCCTCCGATATCTCAAAAAGTCCATCCTGATCATATTTTTTGATTTGTCTTATCATGGCTTTTCTTGCATAAAATTCATCTTCTACAACCAGCACCTTCACTTTTCATGATTCTCCTTTCGCCCGCAATATACTACTTCTACAGGATCAACCTTTTACAGATCCTGCTGTCAGTCCTTTGACTATGTATTTCTGTCCCATACAATAAATGATCAACATAGGCAACATAGCAAGTAAGTATGCCGTAAACGCCATTGTATAGTTAAAAGAATATTCTGTCTTAAAATTATACTGAAAAAGAGGAAGTGTCCAAATAGCCTGTGAACGGTTTAAAATTAGTAAAGGGAGCATAAAGTCATTCCATATCCACAAAGTATCCATGATCAGCAACGTAGAAATCATAGGCTTTACCAGAGGAAGTACTATTTTTACATATGTCTGAAATACACTGCAACCGTCAATCTGTGCAGACTCCTCAATTTCGTAAGGAAGACCTCTGATATAATTTACAAACAGAAATACTCCCTGCGTCAGGCCAAATGCCGCATACAGAATAATCAGTCCCGCATGATTAAGCATATTTAACTTTGACATCATTTTGGTTACAGGCAACAATACTACCTGCGACGGAACAAATAACCCCATCATAATATAAAAATAAATTGTTTTGTAATACTTCCGGTTAAAGTTTCTTGCAATAGAATAAGAAACAGACGGAACAAAAATCAAAATCAAAATGATGGATATTACTGTTATTTTAAATGAATTTTTCAAAAAAATCCAGTAATTACTGTTAGTAAACAATTCAATATAATTTTCCAGATTCAGTTTTGAAGGAAGCGCAAAGAAATTTTTTCCGGCCTCCTCCAATGTTTTAAATGAGTTGATCAGCACCATCCAAAGAGGGCATAAAATCAGGAGTAATCCACCGATCAAAATAATATTTCTAAAAAAAAGCCATACTCTTTCGTCATTTCCTGCTTTTATCTTCATCAGTCCGTCCCTCCTTTACTTGTCAGTTTCAACTGCGTAAGTGAGAATATCGCAACAATCACAAATAATATACATGCTTCTGCATTTGCCATGGAAAATCGCATATTTTTAAACGCATCATTATATATCAGAATTCCTATTACTTCTGTTGCCCGGACAGGTCCACCTCCGGTAAGTGCGTACGGAAAATCAAATGAGGTAAATCCCTGTTTAATTGTAAGTATAAGATTTACTGTTACTGTTGGAAGCAAATAAGGAAATGTAACATACCTGAAACGCTGAAAAGCTGTGGCACCATCAATTTTGGCAGATTCATACTGCTCTTCTGGAATCTGCTGCAAACCGGCTATAAAGATTACCGTTGGCATCGCAACCGCCTGCCATATCTGTACAAATACAACTGCAGGCAACGCCGTATCTCCAGACATCAGAACGCTGTTAGATAACCAGGAAATTCCCAGTGCTTTCCCGATTACCGGAATCACTCGATAATAAATCTGATCCCAGATCAGTGCAATTGTAACACCACCAATCATTGCCGGAACAAAATACACGGATTTTACTAATGTCTTAAACTTTTTCAGTGAATTCAGTGAAATTGACAAAATCAGTGATGTTACAATTACCCCAATCACCAGCAATACACTGTAAATCACCGTTGTTTTTATAGCATTCCAAAAGTTCGGATTTTTGAGCAATATCTTATAATTCTTCCACCCGATAAAATTCATTTTCTGAGCCATTCCATCCCAGTCTGTAAAACTGTATCGAATACCATTGATTACAGATACCACGTAAAAAAATGTATAAAGCACTACTGGTATCAGTGTAAACAGAAAAAACGTCACTCTGCCCGATAACTTTTTTCTTTTTGTATTATTCATATAGCACTCCTCTTAAAAGGCTTTGTTTATTATTATCAAATCCAGGTTCAAAAAAAGATTGCTGCCAATGAATCATTATTCTTACGCAGCAATCTTTTTTTGAACGTATACGGTTTTTCTACATTGAGCCGTTTAATATTTTACTGTGCGCTTGAAATTTCAATTGATACATCCATGTCTTTCATAACTGCATCTACATCTTTATTTGCCCAGAATCCCTGCACTACATTATAAAGATCAGTAGTTACATTGTTATCAATTGTAGACGCCATCCAGTCATGTGTTTTTCCGGCATTAATCATATCTACCATAGGTTTTATTCCATCATCATTGCTTGTAACACCTGTGATACAGGATGGTGCACCGTCATTATCGCAGAATATCTGTGCATTTTCAGGATCAGCAAGATAAGAAAGGAATCTATATGCTGCATCTTTTTCCTTATCACTTGCCTGTGCAGATACACAAATTGCAGCATCAATACCGGATAAGCACTTAGTATCATCATAAGAATCATTTGGAAGTGGGAATACACCAATTTCCAGATTCGGGTTAATAGACTGGATAGTTCCTCTCGCATAAGAACCTGTAATCGTCATTGCATATTCACCATTTACAAAGTTTTCGTAACATGTTGTATCAGAAAGTGCCAGTGCATCTTCATTCGCATAGGAAAGAAGTGTGTTCATCTTTTCAAATACATTTTTAAATTCTTCGTCTCCTTCAATTTTTGCCTCTCCGGAAACAACTTTTCCGATAGTTTCCACACCATCCGGTGCCCATGCAACAGTTGCTGCCTGGAACAGATGTCCTACACGCGCCGGATCTTTTCCATGCATTCCAACAGGAGTAATTCCTGCCTCTTTTAACTTATCACATACTGCAGTAAACTCTTCCCATGTAGTCGGGATTTCTAATCCATTATCTTCAAAGGTCTTTTTGTTATAGTAAACTCCAATATAGTTTCGGCTGTAAGGAAGCGCATAATCTCCACCATCTTCCTGTTTTGTCATTTCCAGTGCGGATTCATTGACGTTTTTTAGGAAATCCTGATCAGAAAGATCCTGTACATATCCATTGGCAACTTTCTGTTTAAACTGTGTCTGTGTTGGATAATCGGAAAAAATCACTGGAATATCACCAGAAGAAATTCTGGATGTAAGAACTGTTCCTGCATCCGGAACTGTATTCATTTCAATCTCTATATCTGAATTTTCTTTATTGAACTTATCAATAATCTCCTTATATCCCTTTTGAGGTCCTTCTTCTCCCTTCTGCTGAAAGAATTCAATTTTTAATGGTTCATCTGCCATTGCTGCTGTTGCAGGTAACATACATGCTGTCATTGCCATTGTTGCACAAAGTAATGCTGCCAAACTCTTCTTACCCATAATATAATTCTCCTTTTACTTTTTATTTCTTGTATGCATGTGCCGCTTCCACTGCTGTTTTAATCAGATCAAGGCTGATATTTTCGCCCTGAATCGTACAGTCAGCTCCAATCATAATTCCTTTTGTTCCAAACGCGTCCAAAATTCCTTTTACTTCTTCTCGGATTGCATCTTCAGAGCCATTCAATACATTACCCTTATTATTCATTCCACCAAGAATCGCGCTGCTGTAAAGTTTACGTCCCTGCTCCAGACTGAAATGATTATCTTTCACTGACCAATTAATCAAATCAGCCGGATAATTCTTAAACCATTCTACATGTGTTTCAAACTGATATTCCGGTTCACCACAAATATGAAGAATATTATATTTCTCTGGCATTTCCTCTGCTACTTTTAAAATCTGAAGATCATATGGGCGCACAAGTTCTTCCCATTCATTTTTTTCAAATCTTCCGATTTCACCAAACTGTGCAGAATAATATATGCCATCTGCTCCTGCCTCCAGATATCCCTTTGTCCACTCTTCCAATGCATCTGCAATAATCTTAACACCAGCCACAACTGCCTCTGGAGCTTCTTTACTGTATTTCATCAGAACATCATCACCAAAAATCATAGATGCAGCTTTAAAAGGTCCAAACATTGTCTGGAAGATCAAAACATCTTTACCTGCTTCTTTTCTTATTCCTCTTATGATCTCTGCCATTTTTGCAAATTCTTCAGAGTCTGTTCCTTTTACCTGGATATGGTACCAGTCATCCGCGCAGGTTATCTTTCCAGAAATCGGATATGGGTAATCCTGCATAATTTTAATAATATCCATATCTGTAGTTCTGAATAATTTCATATGCTCGTCAATCATCTGCTGCACTGTATAATCTGATTTATAATGAAACCAGAATCCAGCCGGAATCATATCCACCTGCTCTTTTTTCATTACTGCCAGTACACGCTCTTTCTTTGTCATCTTTCTCTAACCTCCTGAATTTTCTACTGTCTTCTGCTTTGCAAAGTTCCCTGACCGTTAAAAACAGTATAATAAACTTCTTTTCAAAAAAATAGAAAGATTGTTTTATAAAAATAGAAAATTTCTTAGGATATTTTCTATTTTTTCCAAAAAATACATGCTATAATTCTTTAAAAATATTCTATCACAAATATCTGGAGGTTTTTATGAAAAAAATACATCAATTGTCTTTTCGTATGCAGATTTTTCTGTCATCACTTATTCTCGTTATTTTTCCAACGGTTCTTCTAAGCACAATAAATGCCATTTCAAAAACCAGTACAATCACTTCAGAATATAATACTTCTACTGCAGCAACACTGACGCAAATGAACCAGTCTCTTGATACACTTCTTGAAAATGCACTAAAAATAGCGGATACTCCTCTTCTCAACGATGACGCACGCAAAGCCATGATAACTAATTACGAAAAAGATTATCTGTCATATGCTCAGGATTTCAATGTTTTTCGAAATTTAATGCGCCAGACAAATCAATTGAACAGTTCTATGCTTACCGTCTATTTTCAAAATAGATACGGTTACTCTTTTGAATATAATGTAAAGACAGCGCAGCAGCGTCATACAATTGAATCTAATATGGAAAAATGGAAAAAAATAGCTGAAACTTCTAAAAACCGGACATATTTTGCACCTCTGCAGACAGATTCCAGTACCGGACACAGTATTCTTCCAATGGTCAAAATTTTACTGGATAGATACGATTACCGGGAAACAGGACTATGTTATGCAGAAATAGATTTTACTCCAATTATGGAAATCCTATCTTCATCCTGTGAAACACAAAATACACTTTTAATCTATAATGCAGATAACAAACTTACATGCACAATTAATCTTGCATCTTTTTCAGAAGCAGATATATCTTCCTCTGTTTTGTCCAAACTTGAAGACTTCAGCAATACTCTAACTTCACAGGATGCAATCGGTCAAAGTACTCTTAAGACATCTCTGGGGCAGTTTGTAATTAATGGATGCATTAATAATACTACCCAGTGGCATATTGTTCAGATCATAAGCAACGAAAAAATCGCTCATACTTTTCATGACACTATCATCAGTTACCTGGGAATTTTCCTGTTCTGCGCATTGCTTGGACTTATCCTGGCAATTTTCCTGTCCAGAATACTTACCCGTCCGGTTTCCAATCTATGTCATGAAATCGATATTCTGGATCCTTCCGATGGAACACAGATTGATCTGAAATCCTGCGGTTCCAACCAGGAATTGCGCAAACTGATTGACAGCTTTAACGGAATGAGCCAGCGTCTCTTTCTGAGCCTGAAACAAAATTATGAAATTCAGATTGCTGAACAACAAATGCGGGTTCAAATGCTGCAATTTCAGATAAATCATCATTTTCTTCATAATACTTTAAATGTTATCAAGTCACTTGCTGAAATTCATGATGTACCTGAAATCGA
>SAMEA3387450__coassemble_1400_pt1 | contig 26808 bp, 22 predicted proteins | sample SAMEA3387450__metabat2_high_PE_006 | metagenome-assembled genome bin SAMEA3387450 (sample SAMEA3387450) | Felis catus | biome: Faeces | place: United Kingdom | collected 2012
ATAGCGTTTATTCAGGCTGAGATTGCTGATAACATTTTTTCGCCGATAACCTTTCTTATCGGTAATTACCGATAAAAAGGATAAAAGTTCTGTAGAAAACGCAGTAGGCATTCTTGAAAAAGGATTTTTCCATAAGCTAGAAGAACGTAAGTATTTCTCTTTAGAACAGTTCAACAAGGATCTCTGGAATGAACTGGAGGCTCTGAATAAGGAACCGTTCAAGAAAAAAGAGCACAACAGATACTATTATTGGGAAGAGGAGAAACTTGAATTGATGCCGCTCCCCTCCATGCATTACGAGTACATGGAGAGAAAAACGGCAAAGGTGTCAAGTGACTTCCACGTACGCTTTGACAATGCTTATTATAGCGTAGACAAAGCGTTTTTGCATAAGAAAGTATCTGTTAAGGCATCATCAACTGTTGTCCGTATTTATTCTCTTGCCGGAGAATTACTTTGTGAATGGCCAAGAGCAACCAGAAAAGGCCAGTGGTCTACGAATCCGGAACATCTGCCGGATAATTATAAAGGATTCTCCCAGTGGAACGGTCCTTATTTTATTCAAAAAGCTCAGTTTATTGGAAAGAATACAGAAACTGTTATCCGTACTATTCTTAAATCCAGACCGTATGAAGTCCAGACCTATCGTATGTGTCTTGGTATTTTAAACTTCACTAAGAAATACAGCAACAAAGCCCTGGAGGAATGCTGCAAGCAGGCCATTACATTGAACAAGCAGAAATATACATTCATCAAAAATACGATATCTGTTGTTGCAGATGATCTCGGTGAGGCAGGATATCGGCATCCATCTCAATCCAAGAAAGAGCCTGTGCGTGGAGGATATGTAATGCCACCTGAGGCTTCCAGTATAGATACTCTCTTATCCCGCAGCAAGGCTCTTGCAGAACAGATGCGAGAGGAGGTGGATGATTGATGCTTACCGGAACTGAACTTGTAAATGAGCTTGTTGACGAATTGAATGAGCTGAAACTTTCAACAATGGCAGCCACTCTGGATGATCTGTATCACCGACCGGGCTTCCTTGAAATGGATCGTCTTACAATGATAGCAGAACTGATTGGCCCGCAGTTTCAGGAAAAGGTCAGTACGACACTGAAAAATCGACTAACGGCCGCTCATCTCAAAGGATCTCCTGAAGAACTGGTAGACTGCGTTGATTCTGACAAGCGGGAGTATCTGCCATCAGGCATAACAGAGATGCTTTCTTCTCTGGACTTCATTGAAAGAGGCTACAATCTCTGCATCCTTGGTGAATCCGATGCCGGAAAGTCATATCTTGCAAAGGCTATCAGTATTAAAGCCTGCAACCGGTATAACGTTGGTTACTTCCACAGCGAAGAACTGTTGGAGAGCATGGTAGCTTTAAAGGAACAGGATTACGATAAATATGCCCGCAAAATGAAGAAGTATCTCAGATGGGAGTTAATCATCCTTGACGACTTTCTTCTTCATACCATTACAGATGAACGCGAGATCAAGATTCTATTTGAGCTACTCGAAAAGCGGAATGAACAGAGAAAAAGCACCATTGTATGCTCACAGCGAGATCCAGTCAGTTGGAAAGCAATGATTCTCAACGATGACGTGTCGGCTAATTCTATTATGAAGCGAGCTACAAAACACTATACTATCAAGATCAACACTCGATAAGTGATGGTCAATCAACTAAAAGTGGGCGGCCGTTATGCTCCGCAAAGCGGCCGTTCCAAAACGCATTTGCGACCGCCGGAGAGCGCAAAATGCAAAAATTTCGGATATTATAATTATAAGATTATTTGAGGTGGTAAATTTCGTTGCAACCACGCACCCTATGGGTTAAAAGAGATGCAGGAGACGCGACGTCTGCCAAATAATCTCTTTCAACTATAAAATATGAATGCTCTGTTCCGAACGGATAGGGCTTTTTATTTTGTAATGAGGTCAGCTTAGAAGGAACTACATGCAACGCAGGGGTGATTTCATCAGCAGACAGGGTGTATATGAAAACTGTCGTTTCTCGTTCAATGCTGGACTTGCAGACACACTTCCATAAAAATTATGATTTATTTTCGGTTCAGAATGGTTTCCACCGTTTGCTGTGGCATCTGATTGGAATTATCCAGCCAAAAACCAATTTTAGGGGTTGTCTGCATAAATGTATTGTATAACGCCTCAACTGTAAAACCGACATATCCTGTTTTTCCTCGGTGCAACTCTCTTTCTTTGATTACTTCCACATTCGGGCAAAGGACAATCACTTCTACCGGATAAGTGTGCAGATAAGACAACATTCGGTTTAATTCATCGCCATAGTAGTTATCTTGAATAACCACCGAAAAGCCATCTTCAAAATAAGACTTTGCTGCATCAGCAGTCAGTTTGTAACGAAGATGTAGCTGGCGAATGGCTTCTTCCGACGGGCTATCTGACATATTCTCTCTCCCGGAAACAATCATTTTTCGGAATACATCTCCACGAAGATGGACGCATTTGTTTAATGATTTTGCCAGCAAATCGGAAATCGTAGATTTTCCACAAGCCATTAACCCTGTAATAAGATACATTTTTTGATTCATTTGATTTTTTCCTTTACCATATATAACAAATTATCAACACCACTTTGCTTGCTGTTTTTCATTTTTATTCTTGTAATTTCCTTAAAGCCAAGCTTTTTGTATAATGCGACAGCTTTTGAATTGGTATCGGCTACTTCCAGTACAAACGATGTATGGGAATCATTTTCAAAAATATATTGAATAATTTTAGAGGCAACACCGCATCTTTGATGGTTTGAGCTGGTTGCTACAAATTCGATTGGCTGCATATCGCTTGTAATAGTAAAGGGGTATTTTTTATCTTCAAATTCTTTTCGAAAAACTTTGTAAGCAAAAAATCCCATAAAGAAGCCAAGGTGTTTTTGAAGCTGTTTTCGATTCAAAGAAATATTTTTAATCCGGTCATTACTGATAGAGGCAAAACCGGCCACCTCTTCATCTATGATTGCAATATAAAATGCATCGAGATTAAACATATGTGCAAATGCTTTTTTCAAGACATCTTTGTCTTTAGAAAAGAATTTAATCCACTCATAAAAGCCGTTCACAAAGATACTGCTGATTTCATTTCTGATGTGATTGCTGCTTACTTCCCCGGCACAAATTACTTTCATTTTTCATTTCCCATCCTATCATATTCTATTACACCAATTTATTTTGGTGTTTCCATTGTAACCTATCTTTTACGGTATTTCATCATTAACATACAACTGATAACAAAAAATAGAATTCCTGATCCGATAACTACGGTAAGCATCGCAGAAAAAGTGAATCTGATATTTCCAAACATATAGATAATGCCATTTTCAGCCGCATAAATTTGTTCTATTTCCTGTGCTGTCATAAAGTTTCCTTTTACGGTCTGGTCTACAACATTCCCAAAAGCTGATGATAAGGCGTCTTTTGTCATAATTTCCCGCATCATCGTAGCTCCGTGATGTGCCGGAATCAATGCAAACAGCTTTTGAATATTCGCAGGAAACATTCCAATCGGTAAAAAAGCTCCGGTGATAAAGCCAACGAATGCGGACATGATTCCGGTAAATGTACTGTAAATTTGAGCTTTTTTAATCAATATTGCTGCCACAAACAAAATGCTTGTCGTTGAAAATGTATTGATTATGATTAAGCCAATCATTTGAAAAGTTGCTTGTGCAGATAGCCACTTCCCACCATTCATCACAATAAAACCTTCTGAAATAAACAGGCAGAGTATATTCAATACAGTGCCGACAAGGAACGGTGCAAGCCAATATCCGGCAGCCAATTTACTGCGTGATATAGAACCGGCAAGAAAACTGTCCATCCTGTTTGTGCTGCTGTCCTCGACCATGATTGTGAGCACATTTAAGGGAATCAAGATACAATTAATCATTAAAATGCCTGCCATAGCAGTTGAATCCACTAACCAGCGGATGCTTGAAAAATTCATACCTGTAACTTCTGCATATACCTCTGTCATTCCCTGTGCCAGATAGTCACCTAAAAACAGACTGATCAATACAAGAAACATCAGCATATATACAAATGAGAACAAAACAGACAATGGATTTCTGAGATACAGTTTCATCATTCGTTTCGTCATAATTCCTATTTCTCGCATAGTTCCACCTCCGTATGCGTTGTTACTGTTAAAAAGACGTCATCCATCGTTCCTTTTATCAGTTCAAAATCCTTAAAATCTTTGATATTCTCTAAAACCCTCAAAGCTTCCTGGCTGCTGTTGACAGATATTAGGAGATGATCTGTTTTTAATTTGGGGAGATAGCCCATGACTTTAAGCTGATCTGCACCTTTATCAAGCTGATCAAACCATAATTTGAGTGAATCTTTTCCATACCGGCTTTTCAAAGCATCCGGAGTTCCTTCTGCCTGGATACTGCCTTTTTCAAGAATCACAACATGGTCGGCAGCAGCGGCTTCTTCCATATAGTGAGTCGTAAGGAAAACAGTCATTCCATATTTTTCCTGCATATTCTGAATCAAGCTCCAAATAGCAGTTCTGGTTTGCGGATCAAGTCCTGTTGTTGGTTCATCCAATATCAGAATTTCCGGTTTATGCAAAACTGCCTGTGCAATTTCACATTTTCGTTTCTGACCACCGGAAAGTTTTCCAAATGGACGCTTCCAGATGTCAAACAAATCAAAGTTCTCTTTTAATTCCTTGATACAAGTATTGAGTTCTACGCCACATAATCCACGAAGCTTTGCCCGTATTGTCAGATTTTCTTTAACCGTCAGCAAATCATCCAGTACATTATTTTGAAAAACAATCCCAAGACAGCTTCTTATTTTTTCTGCTTCGCAATCCATATCGAATCCTGATACAATAATTTTTCCGGAAGTCTTTGTAAGAAGGGAACAGATCATATTGATTGTTGTGGATTTTCCCGCACCGTTAGTTCCGAGAAATGCAAACAGTTCTCCTTTTTTCACCTGAAAACTGATGTGATTTACTGCCGTAAAATCACCATAGCATTTTGACAAATTTTCTATTTCGATGATATTTTTCATTTTGTCACCAACCTTTCCAACTGCATTCTACTACATGACGTTACGTAATTAGCAATACCTTTTTGCAAAAAATATCCGAGATATTTCTACCTCGGATAAAATGAAGTTGTATTTACTTATGCTGATGATAGAACTGTAAGGCTTCTTCTAAAAACGGCTCTGCTTTCTCAATCAATTCTTTTTCAGCCGGATTCCATGTCATACGATTATCGTCTACTGCAAGAAAAGCCTGCTCATGTTCCGTATTACCACCAGTCACTTTTTTAATCATCTGATCCCATTCCGTTGCCAATTTCTGTGCAATAAGCTCTTTGGGATCAATTTTTGCTTCATAGAAAGCTGCCGCTTTGATAGATAAGCGTTTCCATGTGTTATAAAATTCAACGACATCTTCAAATGACTGAAAATGTTCTGAAAAAACTTTCATTTGAGTATCTGAAAATTCGTAATCTGCCCACATAGAAATATCTACTTTTTCTAAAGACTGCATAAATGTAGCAAGTAATGCCCAAGGTGGAATTTTCCCGGCTTCAATGATTTCCTGACTTGCTTCAATCGCTGCAATGCTGTTTTGTATGGAATCAATCTGATTGTATAGCATGATCTTCTGCGAAGATAATAGTTCCGTCGCTTTCTTTTCAGCTGTGATATTTGGGATTTTTTCTTTAATCTGCTCTAAGGAGAAACCCAGTCCACGATAAAAAACAATATGCTCAAGCTTTATCATATCATCTTCAGTATAATATCTTCGTCCGCCCTCTGTTCGTCCTGATGCCGGAAGAACCCCTATATTATCGTAATGTTGTAATGTGCGAATGGTAAGCCCGGAAATTTTGGCAGCTTCTCCGGTGCTAAACTGTTTTTCTTTCATGTTCATCACCTCTAAGCCAGTATAGCATATAACATAACGTAATGTGAAGATAGGTGATACCTTTTTTTCATTCAAAGCCCATCATAACATTTCAAGAGCAAGATCCACCCCAGTATTACCATATCCCCATTCTGCCATATACGTAATATTTCGGAGTTTTATCTTGCTGGGGAACTGTCGCCTCCACACACCCACTTTTTTATTAGCTACACCGGAGGTGCACGCAGCAAAATATCATAATTAACATAATTCTATTTTGAGGCATTCAATAAGTAATTGGAGGTCTTTTTCTTTTTGAAAATACACATGGTGATGCGAACAAATTCTTGTGTAAGCCAATTATATAAGCAAGGGCATGGGGAATTGTTACTCCCCATCAAGAGCAAACCCGTAAGGTGAACGGAGGTAGAAACGCGATAACGTTAAATACGGGTGGATCTTGCTCTTATAAAATTTTTTCTCTCTGCACCCTGTAAAATGAGCTTTTTTCCTTTCGTTATATAGGGAGATATAAAAAGAGAATTTTAATAAAGCATAAAAATCTCTTTGGGAAAGCCGGCACCCGTCTCCTTAATTTTTCAGAAAGGTAAAAGAAAATATGAAATTTGAATATATGATGGAAACGGAAAAGATACTTCCCTATTATCAGTTCCCTAAATTTTTGTTAGAGCTACCACTCTCTCAAAATGCAAAATTACTTTATATGCTGTTATATGACAGAGCCAGAATTTCACAGAAAAACCATTGGCTCAATGAAGACGGATATGTATATTTCGTCTTTCCGATTACAGAAATTTCTTTGAAATGGGGAAAATGTTGTACTTCTGTAAAGGCTGCCATGAAGGAATTAGATGAGTATGGATTGTTGATTCGCAGTTCCGGAGGATTTTCAAAACCAAATCATTTATATATGCGAATCCCCTGTATAGAGTTGATTTCTGAACCGGATGTAAAGCAGACAGACGAAAATACAGCTTCCATTGGGATGAAAAGCTGTCCTTCATTCAGTCGGAAAACAGCCTCTTCTATGGTCGGAAATGTGCCACCTAGTAAAGTAAAAGAAAAATATAATTTTAGTAATAAGATTGGAGTAAATTACGAATATGAGGAGGGCGACAGTCTATGATAAAGCAGGAAAACACATATTTAGGTGCAGATGGATTAGCATATTGCATGGTTTGTGGAGAACCTGTAGAGGCATATTTCCCTCCAGACAGTATTCTTGGTATGAAAAAACATTTTAGACAATGTGCATGTATCCGTCAAAAACGTGAAGCAGAAGAAAAGGCATATAAAGAAAGAGAACATTGCGAATTAGTGGAAAGAAATAGAAAAATCTGTTTTGAAGAACCACGAATGTATGATTGGAATTTTGAACTGGCAGAAAAGACTACTACCATCGAGAAGGCCAAAGAATACACAGCAAACTGGAATGCTATGAAGAAAAATCATATTGGTTTTCTCTTGTGGGGACCAATAGGAACCGGAAAGAGTTACATAGCCGGTTGCATTGCCAACGCACTTTTGAATCGGGAAATTACTGTGAAGATGACAAATTTTAATACAATTATTGATGATATGTTTCCATTAGAGGATAAAACAGAATATATCAACGCCTTGGCACGATATGAACTTTTAATTTTGGATGATCTTGGCACAGAACGAAGTTCTGAGTATGCTCTTGGAATTGTATTCAGCGTAATTGACCGAAGATATCGATCTGGCAGACCATTGATCGTAACTGCCAATCTTCCGATAAAACAATTAAAAGAAGAAACGAACATAGAAAAGAAACGAATTTATGATCGTATTTTAGAAATGTGTGTTCCGTTATATGTTGGCGGTTCTAGCTATCGGAGTGATATTGCCCATGAAAAAATGGGAAAAATGAAAACCTTTTTTGCTACTGCCGAATCAAGTCAGACTGAAAATATTATAGAGCAGACGGGCACAAAAACAATCTGATGTTTATATCTTAGTATAGACATCAGAAATAGAAAGAGTGTGATAGCTCTGCAGAAACCTACATATTACTTGTGGCGAACAGATTATACATCTTCAGAAGACTTTGAGGCAGATAAGGAGAAATATAGGAAAATAGGTTTTCGGGTTGTCACGTTTGCGGATGGGCAGCCGGATAAAAATATACATAATGGAATAAAAGCGTTGATTCGAAACCATATAAAAGAAATCAATCAGTAATTTCTATGGGCGGGAGACATTCTCTCGCCCTTATTTACTATTCACAATATTATAATTCATTGTAAAATTATATGAGAATCCGTTTACGAAAAAGATTTTTTAATATATAATTATATTACATTATTCTATAAATAATATTTCAGAAAGGATGAGGACATGAATGCTGGATATGTGCGTCTTTCAAGAGATGACGATAAGCGAAATTATGTTTCTATAGAAAATCAGAAGTTAATTATCAATCAGTATGCATCTGACCATGGAATGGTTATTGACCGATGGTATGAAGATGACGGAGTATCAGGTTATATTTTTGACAGACCGGGATTTCAACAGATGATGGCTGATTTAGATAAAGATATTGATACCGTATATGTGAAAGATTTCTCTCGTCTTGGCAGACATAATGCGAAGGTTCTTTTGCTTTTGGATGAATTTCAGGAACGGGGAAAACATCTCATTGTCATTGATGATAATTACGATTCTTTTGATTCCAGCGACGACACCATTGGAATTAAAACATGGTTCAATGAGCGTTATGTAAAAGATACCAGTAAGAAAATCAAAAGAGCGATCGGAGCCAGACAAAAAGAAGGCACTCTTATGACAAAACCACCTTTCGGATATTGTCGGGATACGAAAGACAAAAGTATCATCAAAATCGTTCCCAAAGAGGCAGAATTTATAAAAATGGTTTATGACCTTTATATTTCTGGCTCCGGTTATCGTAAAATAGCAAATTATCTGACTGATCAGGGCATTCCAACGCCTTCTATGGTACAGCGAGAACGAGAAATTGAAGAAGGTCGCATAAGTAAAAAGAAAGTCGCAACCATTTGGTCTGACAGCATGGTGAAAGAATTATTAGATAATGATTTTTACATTGGAACTTTTCGTTTAAGAAAACGTGCCAGAAATACAGTACATGGAAAGGATAAACGTGTTCCAAAAGAAGAACAGTGTATTTTTGAAGATCATCATCCGGCAATTATTGATAAAGCCACTTTTTCTCTTGTACAGGAATTAAAGGAAAAGCGTAATCGCACGAATTATCGTGGAAGTAGGGGGGAATGGATCGGTTCAGAAATTCCCAATCCTTTTGGAAGCTGTTTGTTTTGTAAAGATTGTGGAAGTCGTTTGACACCGATTAAGCGTCAAACATCCAGCAGAGAAAGAAAATATTATATTTGTACTACCTATAATACAAAAGGTAGGCGGTATTGTGAGAAAGCGCATCTGATTGAGGAAAATGATTTGATGGAAGATGTGCTGAATTATATTAAACTGTGCAGAGAAGCACTTTGTGAAGTGATTTCCACATATGATATGAGGGACTTTGAGGCAGAAAAGAAAACGCTGGCAGAAAAACGACAGGACCTTCAGGAAGAAATTCAAAACCGAAAAAATCAACTAAAGGTACTTTTAACACAAAAAATAAAAGATTTATCCATAGCATCTGAAAATGAGGATTTGATCCATGAAACCTATGATTCTATGCAAAAGGATTTACTGGCGCAGATTCATGGTTTGGAGATGCAGGAAAAAGAACTGAACGAAACTACTATAGAAACACCGGATGTAAAGGACAAATTGAGAAACGCATTGGATGTAGTTGATAAAATCATTGCAGGTGGAACTCTTGACCGAAGAGATATTGAACTGTTGATTGAGAGAATTGACGTAGATAAAGAGGGAATGCCAGAAATTACTTTAAAATATGGTTTGTCTGATTTAATCAATTACAGTCCTGCTGATGAGATGAATCGCCGGGAAAATACTGTAATCGCTCTTGTAATGAAGCTGATTATAGAAGATGAACGTGGATATACATCTGCAAAATACTTGTCAGAACATATCACAGCATTGGGATTTAAGAAAACGAAACAAAGTATCTTACCTTATATCAATCTGATGAAAGAATTGGGAATTTTGGAAGATACGGATAATCCGCTGAAACCTTACAATATTGCGAAAACAAAAGAAGAACTTGCGGTATTGATGCATCAATACCTGCCGGATTTACCGGTTCAAATGACTTCTGAACAATTATCGGACAAATATTTACATTATAGAGATGGTGACAGGTGGTATGCCGGAAATGGTATTTGAATATATTCTGAAGCAGAATGGCCTTGACCCTCAGAAAGACCTTTCTATTGATCAGAGCATCGACTTCGGTGCTACTGCTGCTGCTTTTACAGGGGATAATTCGGCGGATTTTACAGTGGAGTTTGAACCGTCCGCCACTGCACTTGAAAAGCAGGGAGCCGGTTATGTTGTTGCCTCCCTTGGTGTGGATTCCGGTTATGTACCGTATACTTCCTACAGTGCGAAAACCAGTTATATGGAAAAGAATCCGGATATCATGCAGAAATTTACCAATGCCCTGCAAAAAGGCATGGATTACGTCCAGAATCATACTCCGGAGGAAATCGCCAGAGTGATCGAGCCACAGTTCCCGGAGACGGATCTGGATACCATCACGGTCATCGTAAAGCGTTATTATGATCAGGATACCTGGAAAGAGAATCTGGTCTTCGGGCAGGAGGGATTTGAGCTGCTTCAGGACATTCTGGAGGACGCAGGAGAACTGAAGGAACGCACTCCATATGAAGAACTGGTCAATACAGAATTTGCACAAAATGCTTCCTGATATCTGACACAAATCCAGAAAAACGCAGACAGAATTTCGTCATTTTGTCCTGCGTTTTTCTTATGTCTTTTGACAGTTTGGCGGAATCCCCGGATACTGATTCCGGCTTTTCGTCAGAATGACAAGAAACAAAAAAAATCTTTGTACGATTCTTCCCTAGCCATCCCCCCTCCTTTTCGCTATACTGTCTACAGATGAAAAAACGAGTAATCAATCAGCAAAAACACTATGAAATAATTTTGGAGGAATAATAATCATGGCAAGCTTATCATTACAGCACATTAACAAAACTTACCCAAATGGTTTCCAGGCAGTTAAAGATTTCAATCTGGAAATCGAAGATAAAGAATTCATCATTTTCGTAGGACCTTCAGGATGTGGTAAATCTACTACACTTCGTATGGTTGCCGGTCTGGAAGAAATTTCCGGCGGTACATTAAAAATCGGTGACAAAGTTATGAACGATGTAGAGCCTAAAGACCGTGATATCGCAATGGTATTCCAGAACTACGCTCTGTATCCTCATATGACAGTATATGATAACATGGCATTCGGACTTAAACTTCGTAAAGTTCCGAAAGATCAGATTGATAAAGCAGTTCGTGAAGCTGCAAGAATCCTTGACCTTGAGAAACTTCTTGATCGTAAACCGAAGGCTCTTTCCGGTGGTCAGAGACAGCGTGTTGCTATGGGACGTGCTATCGTACGTAATCCTAAGGTATTCCTTATGGATGAGCCTCTTTCCAACCTGGATGCTAAACTTCGTGTACAGATGCGTATCGAGATTTCCAAGATCCACCAGAGACTGGGTGCTACAATCATCTATGTAACACATGACCAGACAGAAGCCATGACTCTTGGTACCAGAATCGTTGTTATGAAAGACGGTGTTGTTCAGCAGGTAGATACACCTCAGAACCTGTATCAGAAACCAGGCAACTTATTCGTTGCAGGATTCATGGGATCTCCGCAGATGAACTTCCTTGACGCTGTTATCTCCGAAAAAGGCGGCAACCTTATCGCTAAAATTGGCGAGCATGAACTGGTTATCCCGGCTGCTAAAGCAAAAGCTCTTAAAGATAGCGGCTATGTAGGTAAAACAGTTGTTCTCGGTATCCGTCCGGAAGATATCCATGATTCTCAGATGTTCATCGAAGCTTCTCCAAGCGCACCGATGACATCCGTAGTTAAAGTTTACGAGCTTCTCGGAGCTGAAGTATTCTTATACTTCGATGTAAACGGAACTCAGGTTACAGCACGAGTTGATCCTCGTACAACATCTAAGACCGGTGATCCGATCAAATTCGCATTCGATATGGAAAAATCTCATTTCTTTGATAAAGAAACAGAACTTACAATCTGCAACTAATTTTCAGGAATCTTTAATAAACCCGGGGAGTTTTCCCCGGGGTTTTTATGTTATAATATAGAATTGGCTGCCTGATTACTTCGATCAGACAATTCGCAAGGATTGCTATAAGCTGACTCATACCCCAAAAGAAAGGATTGACCTAATGAAAATACAACAGATTTTACAGAAATGCCTGACAGACTGGAAGAATATCAGCCAGATTGATTTCTGTCTGCTGGATTCTGATAACCATATCTTTCTCTCTACCTGTGATAAAAAACTTCCTGCAGAATCAAAACTGGAAGAATTTCGCCAAAGCAGTGCCCTGTGTGTTTCCAATACAAGCTGCTGCCTGTATAAGATCATGGAGAACCATTCCATCTCCTATATTCTGATCGTATGGGGAAAAGCAGAAAATACTGCTACTATCGGAGAGCTGGCCGTATGCCAGGTACAGAGTCTCCTGGCTGCCTATGCAGAGAAAAGCGACAAGAATACCTTTATGCAGAATCTTCTCCTTGATAGTTATTCTGATGTAGATGCCTTTAACCGCGCCAAGAAACTGCACATTGCAACTTCTGTTCAGCGTGCCGTATTTCTTGTGGAAACCAAGCAGACCAAGGATGAGAACGCCCTCGCTACGATCCGGAATATTTTCTCTGCCCGTACCAGAGATTTCATCACAGCTATTGATGATACAGGGATTATCATCATCAGAGAATTACAGTCTACAGAAACTTATGAGGATCTGGAATCAATTGCATATATGCTTGTAGATATGTTAAATACAGAAGCAATGACTTCCGCATGGGTTGCCTACAGTAATCTGGCAGAGGATATTTCCAGGCTTCCAGACGCATACAAGGAAGCACATACAGCCCTTGAAGTAGGCAAGATTTTCTACGCAGATAAAAATGTATTCGGATATAACCAGCTTGGAATCGGCAGACTGATCTACCAGCTTCCTGTTTCCATATGTGAAATGTTTATCGACGAGATCTTCAAAGAGGAAACTCTGGATTCTATTGACGAAGAAACCCTGATCACCATCCGTACCTTCTTTGAAAATAACCTGAATCTCTCCGAGACCTCCAGACAGCTTTATGTACACAGAAATACTCTGGTGTACCGTTTCGAAAAACTCCAGAGAAAATTCGGACTGGATATCCGCGCGTTTGAAGATGCATTAACATTTAAACTGGCGATGATGGTTGTGGACTACATAAAATATTCTAAGAATCATCCGTCATAGATTTCTCAGACAATTTGATAACATCCATCTGCGTGATCAAACCGGCAGACTCTTACAGCTACGTGGCTACGCGATTCTACACCGAATAACTGCTCCGCAGGGACTTACTTGATTCGGTTAAAAAAGCGTTATATCTTCACCAGAAATCTCTGTTGAAAATACAACGCTTTTTATTATTTCTTATATATTCTATTTCGCTTCTTTCAGCAGCATCAGATGCTCTTCCGGAAAATGGATATATTTCGGAACTTTTGCATGCGGATCTTCCTCAAAATTTCCTTTGGGGCACATCCACCAGACCGGCTGACAGTCTCCGCCTTTCTTATTCTTCAGTAAATACTGATGTTCAAAGGTCGTTTCAATATATTCCATAACTTCCACTTCCATATGGTTCTCTCCGCCTTCAGATGCACCTTTCATCCAGTGACCGCGGATTCCCACATGCGTAACATCATCCGGCACCACATCTTTGGTCTGCAGCATCAGATCCCAGTCCACTGCATAAATACTGTGTTTTCCCATTTTCTGTACAGTTGAGAAATTTTTACACCCTGTCAGTCTGGCTGCCTGCAGAATACCGGGTCGTTCAAAGAGTTTCTTGGTTTCTCCTGTAGTAAGTGCCTGACCGCTGTCCAGAATTGTCAGATGTCCGCAGAACTTGTAAGCCTCATCACGGCTGTGAGTGACCAGAATCATATCACCTGTGTACTTATTAAGAAAGTTCTGCATATCACGCTGCATGATATCTTTCAGATATCCATCCAGTGCTGAGAACGGTTCATCCAGAAGGATGACTTCCGGTTCTCCGATCATCATTCGTGCCAGTGCGACACGCTGCTGCTGACCTCCGGAAAGCTGTCCCGGATAACGTTTCTCCAGCCCGTTAAGCTGATAGCGCTCTATGTAATCTGCCACTTTTGCCTTAAGATGTTTCTTATCCCCTCTGTATCCGCATGCGATATTCTTCTCTACAGTCATGGTAGGAAAAAGTGCATAGTTCTGAAAAAGATAGCCGACCTTCCTCTCCTGCGGTTTAAGATTGATTTTCTTTTCTGAATCAAAAAGAACTTTATCATTTACAACAATTCTTCCTGAGTCCGGTGTCTGGATTCCTGCAATACAGCGCAGAGTCATACTTTTTCCGCTTCCGGATGCTCCAAGGATCCCCATTGGAGAACCATCACTCTCCAGCTTTACTTTCAGAGTGAAGCCATGAAGTTTCTTCTCAATATCCACACTGACTGCCATTACATCCACCTGCCCCTCTTCATTCCCTTACCGGAAACGATATTGATCGCCGCAACGATCACAAATGAAATGATCAAGATCACAACTACCCAGAAACCGGCCATGCCATAATTTCCTGCCGCAGTCTCCGAAGCAATGGCAACGGAAACGGTTCTGGTCTTGCCAAGAATGTTTCCTGCGAGCATGGATGTAGCACCGTATTCTCCGATTGCTCTGGCAAAGGCAAGGACTGTACCGGATGCGATTCCGGGTCCTGCTGTCGGCATGACAACTGTCCAGAAGATTCTTCTGTCACTCATGCCAAGTGTCTTGCCTGCTGCGATCAGATTCACATCCACCTGTTCAAATGCAGCGCGTGCATTTCGATACATCAGTGGAAACGCAATTACAGATGCTGCGATCACGCAGCCCTTCCAGGTCTGTACGATCTTAATGTCAAAATTATCCAGAAGAAATGCCCCGAACGGACGTCTCAGACTGAACAGCATAAGCAGAATGAAACCTGCCACTGTCGGTGGAAGTACCAGAGGCATGGTCAGGATACCATCCAGTATGCCTCTGGAAACAGGTTTCATCTTCATTACCAGTCTCGCAAAGAATATCCCCAGAAAGAATGCGATCACAGTAGCCGCGAAACCTGTTTTCAGTGAAATCCATAAAGGACTCCAGTTTATTTCTACCAGAAATTCACTCATTCTTATTTAGCTTCCTCTGTTGTCTCTGTCTCAGCATTTGTTTCTGTGTCATCTGTTTCTTCTGTTGTTTCTGCATCTTTATCATCTGTTTCGGAAATATCATCTGCTTTGTATGCTGTAAAGCCATATTTCTCAAACACTTTCATAGCGTCATCAGATTTAATGTACTCAAGGAATGTTTCTGCAGCTGCTGTATCATCTTCAGATGCCTCTTTGTCTTCGATAAGGCCTACCGGATAGAGAACAGGCGTCTTCAATGCATCTTCCGGAGCTTCTGCGATAATGTCTACTTTATCTGCAACGGAAGCTGCATCTGTAGCATAAACGATACCGATCTCATTACTCCCTTCACTTACTGCAGCAAGAACTTCAGATACATTTTTACCTTCATTGATTTCCATCTTATTTACTTCATCTGTAATTCCAAGATTGTCGAAAATTTCTCTGGAATACTGTCCAACAGGAACGCTGTCACCTGCAAGTGCGATGTTGGCTGCATCTGTGATGTTCTCGAATCCTGTAACTTTTGTTTCTCCATCCTTAGGTTTGATCAGAACGACTTTGTTCTCAAGGATATCTTCTACAGTATCTTTCTTAGCCAGATCTTCGTCTACCAGAGCGTCCATCTGCTTGTCAGCTGCTGAGAAGAAGATATCGCAGCGTGCGCCTTCTTCGATCTGTGTCTGTAATGTGCCTGAGCTGTCTGCATTGTAGAGGATTTCAACATCAGGATATGTCTCATTGAAATCTTTCTGGATTTCTTCCATTGCATTGCTTAAGCTTGCTGCGATGAATGTGTTGACTTCACCTTTTAAGTCTGTATCTGCTGCGAAAACTCCTGTGCTGAACATTCCTGCACTCAGTACTCCTGCCATCATTGCTGCAATTAATTTCTTTCTCATATTTTTACCGCCTTTCATTTAGTTTCGTTTTGTTTTATTCAGTTTTGTTTCCTTTTGTATATATTGTACAAAACTTTTGTATTCTTGTCAATTTTATTTGTATATGTTATCATGTAAATGATAGCAGATTGAAAGCCTTATTTTTACCGGCAAAAACAACTTTCCGGCCTTTGATCGAGTATCAGATAAATCGTTACTGTTCACTCCGTTCTCAGTAACGCAGCCAAAATTCATTCCAGATTGCCTGTGGCAATGGAATTTTGGCTTGTATGTCTCGGGATTTGGGCATATCCATTCCAAAACACCTAGCGGAATAGTGGAGTGTGAACAGTAACGATAAATCTATAGAAAAAATAATAAACAGTGAGGTAATTATCATGAAATTAAGTGCACGCAATCAGTTAAAAGGGAAAGTAGTAAGTATCAATAACGGAGCTGTAAACTCCATCGTTTCTATTGATATCGGCGGTGGAAACATTATCACAGCAACCATCTCCTGTGCAGCAGTTGAAGAATTAAACCTGAAAGTAGGTTCTGATGCTTATGCAGTAATCAAGGCTACTAATGTCATGGTAGGTATTGATGAATAAACTTTACACAGCTCAGGAGGTCGCAGACCGTCTGAAGATCAAAAAGACGACGGTCTATGAACTTATCAAGCGCGGTGAGCTGGAATCTTCCAAAATCGGAAAACAACTCAGGGTCAGCGAAGAGCAGTTGACACATTATCTTAACAGAAGCAGTTCCGGCAATTCCGGAAGCGGGCAGGATATTCCATACACTTCTGTTAATTTTGAACCTGAGAGTTCTCTGCTGAAGAGAGATTATCTGCTTCATTCCAGTGGTATCATTTTAGGCGGCCAGACTTCTGCCGCCCTGGAGCTTCTTCTCGGCAAAATGTCCGCTCATCCTGATGGACTTCCTGTCCTGCAGTCTCATATGAATGACTATAACGGACTTTATTCCCTGTATTTCGAAAAAGCACATATCGCTGCTACCAGTCTGGATATAGATGATATCCGTCACCTGGTTCCCGGAATCACGCTGATACTTCTTTCTTTATATAAATACTCTGTCGGCTTCTATGTACAGGTCGGAAATCCCGAAAAGATTTCTTCTGTGGAGGATCTGACGGATCCGAAAGTTGTTTTTATGAATCGTGAAAAGGGAAGTGCCCGCAGGGTTTATCTGGACCGTCTGTTAAAAGAACGGGGAATCTCTTCTGAAAAAATCAGCGGATACAGAAATGAAGCTGTCTCTGATATGTCATCTGCATCTGCTGTTTTTGAGCACAGAGCGAATGTTGCTTTTGGAGAAGAAATGATCGCACGTTACTTTCCGGGACTTGATTTCGTCCCTGTGACTGATATGCAGATGTATCTGGCAATTCCTGCGGAATCTGTGAGAAAGCCGGGGTTCTCTGCTCTTGTGGAAATTGTACAGTCTGAAGATTTCAAAACTGAGATTCATCATCTGACAGGTTATGATACCTCTTATACCGGCGAAATGATCTGCATATAAGAAACCTGTAACATAATAAAAAGCCCTGCTGTCCGGGATATACGCTTATGACGTACATGCCGCTTATACAGCAGGGCTTTTCTTATACATTATTTACAACCAAGAAGTGTTTTTCCGATAAAGTATCCAAGCACCAGAACACCAAGTGCGATTCTGTACCATCCGAATGCCTTAAAGTCATGTTTCTTTATGTATCCCATCAGGAATTTGATCGCAATAATGGAAACTACAAATGCCACTACCATTCCCACGATCAGAATCAGCGCCTCTGTCCCTGTGAAAGAGAAACCGAATTTCAGAATTTTCAGAAGACTGGCTCCGAACATGACCGGGATTCCCAGGAAGAAGGTAAATTCTGCTGCTACTGTACGGGAGGTTCCTGCAAGGATACCACCGATAATGGTGGAACCTGAACGGGATGTACCCGGAACTACAGAGAGTACCTGGAACAGACCGATGATGAGTGCAGTCTTAAATGACAGATTTTCCAGATTTGTACAGGTTGGTCTTCTTCTCTTGTTATAATTCTCAATGACAATAAAGAGGATACCATATACGATCAGTGCAATGGCAACTACTACATAGTTATTAAATTTCTCTTCAATGACATCATTAAACGGAAGTGCGATAACAATCGTCGGTATACAGGCTACTATAATTTTAAACCAGAGTACCCATTTCTCTTTATCACAGAACTTCTCCACAAAAGCCAGAATTCCTCTGGACACTGCACCATGCCTGTTAAGCACTGCCTGCTGTTTCTTTGAAATTGATCTGATATAAAACGGCCACAATTTGTTCCAGTAGAGAACTACAACCGCGAGGATCGCACCAAGCTGGATCACTACGAAAAACAGATTCTTAAAATCCTCTGTCACATTCAGTTTCAGAAACTCATCCACCAGGATCATATGTCCGGTACTGCTGATCGGGAGCCATTCTGTGATTCCCTCTACAATCCCAAGGAAAATGACCTTTAACAGTTCAATAAAATCCATAATCTTTCCCTTCCTGTTTTCTTTTTTGTTGTTATTCTTATTTACAACGATTTTCAACCGGATCAGACAGGTTTCTGCCAGATAATAAGTAATGCAAAAGACCCACATATATCTATCTGACTCACTGTAAATACTCATATGATTATATATCACACCATGCCACTGATACAACTGTAATCTGTATTTTTCCTGCTGATTCTATAAGATAAAAACAGCCGCCTTTTCTCCGACAGAGAAAATTACGGCTGCTTTTCATCATTTCATATTATTTATCAGTTCTTTATCTTCTTGCAATCGTAGCAATATCAATAAGAGATAAATTGTTCAGGTCTGTATTCTCAAGGCTGGTTGCCAGTGCTTCTGCTGTATCCAGAGAAGTAAGGACATTGACACCTGTCTCGATGGCGTTACGTCTGATGACGAAACCATCTTTCTGATGCTCTACGCCCTGTGGCGGAGTATCGATGACAACGTCGATCTTATGACCAAGGATAAGATCCATAAGGTTCGGTGCAGGCTGCTCCAGCTTATTTGTACGGATAACTTTGATTCCGTTTTCTTTGAGGACTTTTGCAGTTCCCAGTGTAGCATAGATTCTGTATCCAAGCGCTTCAAATCTTCTTGCGATCGGGATGATATCCTGTTTGTCTTCGTCTTTAACAGTGATGATCATGTTTTTATGTTTCGGAAGACGGATACCTGCTCCGATAAATGCTTTGTAAAGCGCTTCATTGAATGTCTCAGCAATACCAAGGCACTCACCTGTTGACTTCATTTCCGGTCCAAGACTGATATCAGCGCCGCGGATCTTCTCAAATGAGAATACAGGCATCTTGATCGCATAGTGTTTTGCTTCCGGCTGAAGTCCCGGTTCATAGCCCATGTCTTTCAGCTTGTATCCAAGGATTACCTTCGTTGCAAGAGGAACGATCGGAATTCCTGTTACCTTGCTGATGTACGGTACAGTACGGCTGGAACGAGGATTAACCTCGATCACATATACATCATCTCCAAGAACAATGAACTGGATGTTGATCATACCGATAACATGCAGTGCTCTTGCAAGACGTCTGGTGTATTCTGCAATTGTCTCTTTTGCTTTCTCGCTGATGGTCTTAGCCGGGTATACGGAGATACTGTCACCGGAGTGGATTCCGGCACGCTCGATATGTTCCATGATACCAGGAATCAGGATATCCTCGCCATCGCATACAGCATCTACTTCGATTTCCTTACCCATCAGGTATTTATCAACAAGGATCGGGTGCTCCTGTGCGATCTGGTTGATCACACCGATATACTCTTCTACGTCCTCATCGCTTACAGCGATTCTCATGCCCTGACCACCAAGTACATAGGAAGGACGAACCAGAACAGGATAACCCAGCTCATTTGCTGCTTTCTTAGCTTCCTCAGCAGTAAATACGGTCTGTCCCTTTGGTCTCGGGATCTCGCATTTTTCAAGAATCTCATCAAAGAGCTCACGGTCCTCTGCTGCATCTACGTTCTCCGCAGATGTTCCGAGGATCTTAACGCCCATCTTTGTCAGTGCTTCTGTTAATTTGATAGCTGTCTGACCACCGAACTGTACAACTGCTCCGTCCGGTTTCTCGATATTTACTACATTCTCAACATCTTCCGGTGTCAGAGGCTCAAAATACAGTTTATCTGCAATATCAAAGTCTGTACTTACTGTTTCCGGGTTGTTGTTGATGATGATGGTCTCATAGCCTTCTTTTGCAAATGCCCATGTACAGTGTACGGAACAGAAGTCGAACTCAATACCCTGGCCGATACGGATCGGACCGGAACCAAGTACCAGGATTTTCTTTTTATCCGGTGTTGCTACTGCTTCATTCTCTGTGCCTTCATCACCGTATACAGAATAGTAATATGGTGTTGCTGCCGCAAACTCTGCAGCACAGGTATCAACCATCTTATATGCCGCTTTGATCTGATATTCTTTGCGGAGAGCTTTGATCTCTTCTTCTGTTTTGCCTGTCAGACGTGCAACGATGTAGTCCGGGAATTCCATGCGTTTTGCTTCAAGGAGAAGCTCTTTTGTGAGCTTTCTGGTCTTAAGAGCATTTTCCATGCCTACAAGGATTGCAATCTTATCGATGAACCAGATATCAATCTGCGTGATGTCATGAAGCATGGACTGCGGCATACCACGGCGGATTGCTTCTGCAATCTTCCAGATTCTGCGGTCATCTACGATTTCCAGCTCTGCAAGGAGTTCCTCGTCTGTAAGCTGTGTGAAATCATAGGACATCAAGCTGTCTACGTGCTGTTCAAGAGAACGGATGGCTTTCATCAGGGCACCTTCGAAGTTATGGCAGATACTCATAACCTCACCTGTTGCCTTCATCTGAGTAGTAAGGGTTCTCTTTGCAGTGATAAATTTATCAAATGGAAGTCTCGGGATCTTAACTACGCAGTAGTCAAGCATTGGCTCAAAACTTGCATATGTTTTTCCTGTGATCGCATTCGGAATCTCATCCAGTGTGTAACCCAGGGCAATCTTTGCTGCAACCTTTGCGATCGGGTAACCAGTTGCCTTACTTGCAAGTGCAGAGGAACGGCTTACACGCGGGTTTACCTCGATTACACAGTATTCAAAGCTGTCCGGTTTCAGAGCGTACTGAACATTACATCCGCCTGTGATTCCAAGTTCTGTGATGATGTTCAGGGCTGAAGTACGGAGCATCTGATATTCTTTATCTCCCAGTGTCTGAGATGGAGCAACTACGATAGAGTCACCTGTGTGGACACCAACCGGATCAATGTTCTCCATGTTGCAGACTGTGATGCAGTTTCCTGCGCTGTCACGCATTACTTCATATTCAATCTCTTTCCATCCTGCGATGCAGCGCTCTACCAGAACTTCACCTACACGTGAAAGACGAAGACCATTCTCCAGGATTTCACGAAGTTCATATTCATTATGAGCGATACCGCCGCCGCTTCCACCGAGTGTGTAAGCAGGACGGAGAACTACCGGATAACCAATGGTGTTTGTAAATGCAAGACCATCTTCTACTGTTGTAACAACCTTGGATGCTGCGATCGGCTCACCGATCTTCTCCATGGTATCTTTAAATTCCTGACGGTCCTCCGCTTTCTTGATTGTCTGGGCAGTTGTACCGATCAGTCTTATATTGTGTTCTTTGAGGAAACCTTTCTCATCCAGCTCCATGGCAAGGTTTAATCCCGCCTGGCCGCCCAGTGTAGGAAGGACGCTGTCCGGTTTCTCTTTCAGGATAAGCTGTTCTACTACTTCTACTGTCAGAGGCTCGATATAAACTCTGTCAGCGATATCTTTATCTGTCATGATGGTTGCAGGGTTGGAGTTAAGAAGAACAACCTCAATGCCTTCTTCTTTCAGGGAACGGCATGCCTGTGTTCCTGCATAGTCAAACTCTGCTGCCTGGCCGATGATAATCGGGCCGGAACCAATTACAAGTACTTTTTTAATGTCTTTATTTCTTGGCATTATTTATTTCCTCCCATCATATCCATAAATCTGTCAAACAGGTAACTGGAATCCTGCGGTCCCGGGCATGCTTCAGGATGGAACTGTACAGTAAAGATATTCTTTCCTTCGTATGCCATACCTTCGTTTGTGCCGTCATTGACGTTAACGAATGCAGGTTTTGCAATGTTTTTCTCTTCAAGTCCCTCAGCATCTACTACATAGCCATGGTTCTGGGAAGAAATGTAAACACGTCCTGTTGCAAGGTCTTTGACCGGATGATTTCCGCCTCTGTGTCCGTATTTCATCTTATGGGTATCTCCACCTGTTGCAAGAGCCATAAGCTGATGTCCAAGACAGATTGCGAAGATCGGAACTTCAGAATCATATAATTTTTTTATTTCCTTTATAATAGAAGTACATTCCTTTGGATCTCCAGGGCCGTTACTTAACATAATGCCATCCGGATTTGCCTCCAGAATCTCTTCCGCAGGTGTCAGTGCCGGATAAATTGTAACCTCACATCCTCTTTCATTCAGGGAACGTGCAATGTTTCTCTTTGCTCCCAGGTCAAGAAGTGCTACTTTCGGACCGTCGCCTTTTAAAATCTCTTTCTCGCGGCATGTTACCTTCTCTACTACCTTACCTGTTGTATATGCTTTTAACTGGGGGATAATTGTATCTAAATCATAATTTTCATTGACGGTGATCATACCGTTCATGGTACCTTTCTCACGAAGGATTTTCGTTAAGGCTCTGGTATCAATTCCGGCAATACCTGGAATATCATGCTTTGTTAAGAAATGCTGAATCGTATCCACGCTTCTGAAATTACTTGGGACACGGGATAATTCGCGGACAATAAAACCGTCCACCCATGGCTTTGATGACTCCTGGTCATCATAACAGATTCCGTAATTCCCAATGAGGGGATAAGTCATACATACTGCCTGTCCTGCATAGGAAGGGTCGGTCATTACTTCCAGATAACCGGTCATGGAAGTATTAAAGACGATTTCGCTGATAACGTCTCTCGTTGAACCAATGCTTGTACCTTTGAACACATGGCCATCTTCTAATATCAGAAATGCTTTCATACAATCTCCCTTTCTTATCTTTATATTGTGTCTATCATTTATTTTTTCCTAAATCTTCAAGATTATATCACAGCAAAGTGCTTTATTCAACCTTATAAGGTACTAAAAATAATTAAGTTGATATTAAAAACTTTTTTGTAATTTCGGGCATATCCAATCACATGCATTCACTGCTTTCTCACATCCAAATACCTCTATAAAATTTAAATCATCCTCTTCTCTGTGCAGCTCTGCACCGGATAACTGCTCCGCAGTTTATCAGAAGAAGCTTACACTTCTACGTAACAAATTGTGCGTTTTGAGGATACTGTAAAAAAATTAAAAAAATTTCAAAAAAGCTATTGACTTTTATCCATACATCGGTTATTATAAACGAGCAGTCGTGAGAGAGCGATTGATAAATAAGAAATGCAGAAGTGGCGGAATTGGCAGACGCGCAGGCTTCAGGTGCCTGTGGTAGCAATATCGTGTGGGTTCAAGTCCCATCTTCTGCATTATTTTTTTACTCAAAAAGGAAACTGATACAGTTTCCTTTTTTCTGTTCTTATGACACAAAAGACATCAGATAACGGTAAATCTTCCATGTAGTTTCATTATCGTAATGAGTTCCGTCTGTTGTCTTATATCCCTGCTTTTTCAGATAAGAATAAAGATCTGCATATTTCGCACCGGCAACTCCTTTTTTCATTCTGGCATTGAAATCTTCGATTTCCTCATTTGTTACAGAAGGATCTTTGGTTACCTGCCCCACTGCCACAATATAGACATCCGCTCCCTGCGCTTTCCATTTTGGAATCTCCTCATTCAGCAGACTGATATAATTGGAAATATTGTATACATCATTAACACCAAGCCAGACAAAAATATCTTCATTTCCTTTCATCTGCTCCTGCAAGGTCTTCAGGGCAGTATCTCTAAGCCATTTATACCCCATTCCAACCTCACATATCCATGTAATGTTATCGTTCTCCACAACATCTTTCATCATATCTGTTCTGGAATCTCCGATCATAATAATCTTTCGCATTACCGCCTCTGCCGGATCACTCAGTTCAGAATATACAACATTTCCCTGATTTCGTACATATGCCCGTATTCTGTAATAATAAGTCTTTCCTGAAACAGTACCTGTATCTGTATAACTGAATGTTGTATTGCCGGAAACTATATTGATTCTTTTATATCCTCTGTCCTCGGATTCTGACCGGAATATCTGATATCCTTCTGCAGTTTTGATTTTTTTCCATTTGATCAGGGTTCCGCTTTCTTCTCTCACTCTTATCCGGGTGATCACAGGTTTTCCGGGAGCTGTTTTTATCTCCAGTGCTTTCGATGACGGGCTGTACAGAGTTTTGTTTCCCTGTTTCAGATAAGAACGTATCTTATAAGTGTAGAGCTTATCTTCAGAACCTGTCAGTGTAAAGCTGGTAATGTTCCTGTTCTTGATCCTTCCCACGCATTTGTATTTCCCGTAGGCTTTATAATACAGAAAAATCTGATAGCCGGAGGCCTTCTTTACTTTATTCCAGTTCAGAGTCACTCTGTTTCCGGCTGCTGTTCCGGACAATACCGGTGTTTCCGGTTTTGCAGATGCTGCGGATGCCGATACTGTTCCAAACAGCATTACCGCTATCAGCCAAAACAAAGAGAAACTCTTTCTGATATATTTCACATGACATTTCTCCCATCTATAACAATTCATCTATAGCAATACCGGACTGTCCACAGTATTTTACGGAATTGCCATAATCAAAGAGCCGGCTCTGTAAAAGATATCTGCTCTCACATCGCCGGCTTGATTTTATACTGTTCTCAATTATTTTTGTATTATTTGACTTTCACGCTCTTCACTGCGCTGTAACCTGTATATACCTTGGCAGATCCTACCATCTTATATGCGCGTGCTCTGAAATAATAAGTTTTACCACTTGTCAGTTTTGTCTTATTTGCGGTCAGCTTTGTAGTTCCTTTTACAACCGTACCCTTCTGGGATTTCCTGGATGATCCACAGTAAACATCATATCCGTCTGCACCTGCAACAGCCTTCCAGCTTACGGTTGCCACACCTTTTTTGGTGGACTTCACAGAGATTGCCGGCTTTGTACCTGTTGCTGTAGCTTTCACTTCTGCGGAATTTGACCAGGATCTGAGGTTCTTATTGGCATCTTTTACCTGTACAGTTGCTGTAACTCTGTATGTGTAGGCTGTTCCTGTAGAAATCACATTATCTGTGTAATCTTCTCCGAACTCTGCGTCAGCCAGATCACCATTATCCCATGTTTTAACAGTTTCATATGCACCGTTGCCTGTTTTCTTCTCCAGTTTGTACGAAGCATCATCTGTACTGGAACCAACGTTTACCACGATCTGATCCCATGTTGCAGATGTGATGGATGCAGTTGCCTTCAGCATTTTGACCTTGGATGAAACCTTTGCATCACAGCTGAACTGCTGAGGTACGGCAATCCATTCCGGTGTAAAGTCAATAGAAGGTGTCTTACTCAGTGAGTTTCCGTCAAGGTATAAGGAAACTACCTGAGACCCTTCCTTGCTGTTTTCCAGTTTCAGATTTGTGATCTTATTATTTCTAAGATCAAGGATTCCCTGAAATCCGGCACAGTTAAATGAAGTGATGGCATTATTAGAGGCATTGACTTCTGAAAGACGCTTTACATAATCAGTATCTCCGATGTTCAGTCCTGCATTTGCCTGTGTGGTAAATTTATTGGAGCTTGCATCTACGAAATCCAGGTTCTTCAGATATTTCTTGGAAGGCATTACTACCTTTGTCAGTTTATTGCTTCCATACTTCACTACACGAAGATTTGTGCATTTGCTGAGATTCAGAGTTCCTGCAAGACTGTTATTACTCAGATTCAGATATGCAACTTTTGTATTCTTTGTAATATTTACAGAAGTAAGTTTGTTATTTGCCGCAAACAGATCTGTCGCGTAGGTGAAACGTTCAATACCTTTCAGGTTGGAAATTCCAAGTCCTGAAACATCAATCGTCTTGGCTGCTTTGATCTCTGCCGCTGAAAGTTTCTTATCCTTGTCTGTATCAATATTGTCTAAAACATACTGGCGGAACTTTGCATCTGGGAAGTTCGCTGAACTGACTGCTACTGCTGATGATGCTTCAGCAGCATCAGACTGAAATTCAGATCCGTCCTCTACCTCCGGAGCTTCCTCTTCTGCTGAGCCAACAGACTGTTCTTCTACTGTTGATGTATCATCACTAAAATCAGCAGCCTGAACACTGATACCAGAAGTCATCATAGCTGCACTGATCATTCCTGCGACTAATAACTGATTTAATTTTCTGTTTTTCATCTTTCCCTCTCCTGTTCGTAATTTTCATACCTTTTGATACGATATAAAACTATCATATTCCATATCAATTTGCAACATATTTTTAATTATACCTGAATCCGTGAAACTCAAAGCAAGCCAGTTCTTCAAAAGCCTGTATTT
>SAMEA3387450__coassemble_1445_pt1 | contig 24056 bp, 20 predicted proteins | sample SAMEA3387450__metabat2_high_PE_006 | metagenome-assembled genome bin SAMEA3387450 (sample SAMEA3387450) | Felis catus | biome: Faeces | place: United Kingdom | collected 2012
CATCTGAATAAGATGCAGTAATAATGTTAAATATCAACGATACAGCACACTAGTTGAGCTAATCTACTTTTCCATATTTTTTTCCATTCATATTTAATCATCTCACTCATTAGATTTACTACCCTTCTTGTAACTCATCAGAAAAAAGCTTCAAATACAAATCCTCCAAAGTTGGTTCTACAATTATCGCACCCTCTATTGGGGATGACGTAGAAATAACTCTTGCTTCTATAACTTCTTTCATTACATGCGAATTAGCAATACAATGTGTTCTTTCAAAATTACTCCATTGATTATTAGGCACTCTACACGACCATACCTCATTTTTTACCTCTTTCAACAATTCGTCGGCTGGACCTTGTAAAATAAATTTTCCCTTTTTCATGATCAATACTTGATCTGAAATATATTCTATATCTGACACAATATGTGTAGATATAATAATAATTTTGTCCTTTGACATTTCCGCAATAATATTTCTAAAATAAGCACGTTCTTTAGGATCCAGTCCTGCTGTCGGTTCATCTAAAATCAATATTTTAGGATCATTCAATAGTGCTTGCGCAATACCAAGCCGTCTTTTCATTCCTCCTGAAAAAGTCCTAATTTTTCTACCTGCATCTTTTTCTAAATTCACAAGTTTTAATAATTCTTTTGTTTTTCTTTTTGCGAATCTAGGAGGTAATCCTTTAATTGAAGCAATGTATAACATAAAATCATTAGCGGTAAAACCTGGTGTATACCCAAATTCTTGTGGCAAATAACCCAACATATCTCTAAATCGTTCCCCCATCTGTATATTATTTTCACCGTTAATTTTCACTTCACCTGCTGTCGGCTCAATAATTCCACAAATCATTTGCATTAGGGTTGTTTTTCCTGCACCGTTGGCTCCTAAAAAGCCATAAACGCCTTCTCTAAGTTCTGTATCAATACTTTCAACAGCAATTCTATTTTTGAATTGCTTAGATAAATGTTCCATTACTAATCTCATTCAAATTCCCTCCTGTTTTTTTTAATAACTGTTTTATTTCCACTCCAATACCGCTAACTGCAATTAGTCCAAACACTAACCAAATAGCAAAATAACATGTTGCAAATAATTCCACTCCCGATATTTTCAATATAATAATAATACTACTTAAACATATTCCCCACGTCGCTGAATATAGTAGAATGTTTTCTTCATGACATTTATTTAAAATGTACATACAGCCAAAACACATTATTTCATAAGGAACTATTCCGTATAGAATAATCTGCCATATTACCGTTTCCTTTACAAGCGATAGTATTATAGTACTACAAATCAGAAAAAGAAGGTCGAAAATACCGAAAACGATTAGACGGATCATTAAAACTTTACTAAATGAATGTTTTGTAGCCATTTGTATTTCAAACATTCCAGGTTGAAATACATTACATATTTCTTTAGCATTAAACAAACATAAAATAGGACCTGTTGTTGCTATTAACGTCCACACCCAGTTATTACTGTAAACATCCTTTGCTAAAATCAAATATAATATAGAAATTGAAAAAAACGCCTTTAAACTCCATACTTTTTTACTAATAAACCCCAGCTGGTTCAAAAAAAATTCAGTATTTGTCATTCTTTGATTTCCTGAAAAAAAATCTATTTTTTTTGCTTCGACAATAACTTTTTCCAATTTATATTCATCATATTGTGGTATATGTAATTGTTGCAATTTTTTCTTCAACGCTTTATCTCTCATATCCTATATCTCCTAATCTGTTTTTTAATATTTTTTCTATTTTTTTAATTTTATACCCCACAGTTGAAGGCGGAATATTTACAATTTGAGCAATATCTTTTACTTTAAAATTCTGATAATATCGTAATATAATCAATTCCTTATCTAATGGATCTAACATCTGTATTTCTCGCCATATATCTATCTGTAATGGAATATTATCTAACGCTCCATCGCAAGAAGCTTCCACTCCTGGTTCCTCTGTTATTTCGTATTTTTTTCGCTGAAAATCTCTTATTGTATTTTTTGCCACTACATATAAATAATTTTTTAATTTCCCATATTCACGATAACTATCAAGGCTTTTTAAAAATTTCAAAAAAACCTCTTGAGTAATATCCTCTGCTGTTTCCCTATTCCCAAGATGAAAAAAACAATATTTGTATATATCAGAATAATATCTCCGTATCAAATCTTCTACTTTTTCTTCATTCAAAAATAAATTTTGAATTTTTTTATTTTCAAACACAAATTTTCTCCTAAAATGCATCAACCATTTATCTCTATATAATGTATAACGATTATCTTAAACAAAAAAACAAAGTTTATTGATATTTTTTATATTTTATCTTATGATTTTTCTAAAAAAATTCTTATTATAGCAGTCCCAGATCTACCATCACCCATAATGGCACTCTCCCTTTATTTTAAACAATATCCCTGTTATCTTCCGGTTCTCTGCTGTTGTTTCCGATCACGGATATAATTCAGCTTTTTCTGATACTCATCCATGACAGCCCTCTCCCAGTCTTCTTTAAATGCTGCATTGATAGAATGGGCAATGTTTTTCAGACAGAAAACATCCTCCAGCGTGATCGTGCAGAATCCCCTTAAATTGTTCGGTTTATCATTCTTTTCCATTGGCAAATTGTTTAAGTTAATGACATTGATTCTCTCCGTTCTCAGCAACACTCCTCGCGGCATGTCTTACAGGATTGGCAATCGGATATTCGCGATTGAAGCATGGGATTTACTTACAGCAATTCTATAATTTTGTCAAAAGGTCAAAATAATGCACAAATCCGTCAAAATATCGAAAGTATTTTCTCTATAAAGTATTTATTATATATTTATACAATACAACTATACACAAATTCTAAATTATCAGGGGCAAAAGATATTTACAGCAATCCTTGTAAATAACGCATATTGAGAGGATTGCTATAGTCAGCTCACATAATTCTCATTCAAATCAAACTTACCAGAATATAATATTATCAGGAGGTCTTTACAATGGAAAAAAGATGGTGGAAAGAAAGCGTCGTATATCAGATCTATCCTCGCAGTTTCTGCGACAGCAACGGAGACGGAATCGGTGATCTTAACGGTATCACCGGCAAACTTGACTATTTAAAAGAGCTTGGAATTGACGTAATCTGGCTCTCTCCGGTTTACAAATCACCAAATGATGACAACGGATATGATATCAGTGATTATCAGGCGATCATGGACGAATTCGGAACCATGGAAGACTTCGACCGTATGCTTGCCACAGCTCACGAGAAAGGCATCAAAATCATGATGGACCTGGTTGTAAACCATACCTCTGATGAACACAAATGGTTCATCGAGAGCCGCAAATCCACAGACAATCCTTACAGAAATTACTACATCTGGCGTCCTGCAAAAGAAGACGGAAGCCTTCCAAACAACTGGGGCTCCTGCTTCTCCGGTCCTGCATGGGAATACGACAAGACAACAGATATGTATTTCCTGCACCTGTTCTCCAAAAAACAGCCTGATCTGAACTGGGACAATCCTGCTGTACGTCAGGATGTTTTCGATATGATGAACTGGTGGCTGAAAAAGGGCGTTGACGGATTCCGTATGGATGTTATCAGCCTTATCTCCAAAGAGCCGGGGCTTCCTGACAAAGAACCTGGAATTAACGGCTATGCAACCTTCAATGTATCCGCAAACGGTCCTCATGTACATGAATACCTTCAGGAAATGCGTCAGAAAGCACTGAATAATGCTGACACGATCACTGTAGGCGAATGCTCAGGTGTTACTCTGGAAGAGGCAAAGAAATATGCAAGAAGCGATGAAAAAGAGCTGAACATGGTATTCCAGTTTGAGCATATGGATGTTGACAGTGATGAAAAAGCCGGCAAATGGACAACCAGAAAAATGGATCTGCGCGACCTGAAAAAAATCCTTACACGCTGGCAGAAAGGTCTTCAGGATATTGCATGGAACAGTCTCTACTGGGAGAATCATGACCAGCCAAGAAGCGTTTCCCGTTTCGGCAATGACAGTGACGAATACAGAGAAATCTCTGCAAAAATGCTTGCAACATGTATCCATATGATGCAGGGTACACCTTATGTATATCAGGGTGAGGAACTGGGTATGACAAACTGCCCGTTTAACACTCTTGACAACTTCCGCGACCTTGAAAGTATCAATGCTTTCCACGAATTAACCGAACAGGGTAAGATGACCGAAGAGGACATGATGGCAGCAATCGGTTATAAGGGACGTGACAATGCAAGATCCCCTATGCAGTGGGACGACAGTGCTTACGCAGGTTTCTCCACAGCTACTCCCTGGATTATGGTAAACCCGAACTACACTAAGATCAATGCCAGAGATCAGGTTAACCGCGAAGATTCCGTATTCAAATATTATCAGAAACTGATCAAGCTCCGCCATGAAAGTGAACTGATCGTATACGGTACCTATGATCTGATCCTTGATGATGACAAGGATATCTACGCTTATATCCGTACACTTGGCGATGAAAAACTGATCGTATACTGTAATTTCAGTGAAAATACACGTAAAGTAGAGATTCCTGAAGAATTTGTAAACAAAAAAGTTCTTATCTCTAATTACAGTGATGCAAAAGCAAACCAAAAAATCACTCTCAGACCTTACGAAGCAATCGTAATCCAGAAATAATATTCCGTGCAGGGCTGTTGTCAGATATTTTTTGACGACAGCCTTATATTTTGCATTTTTTAATTATTATCGCTCTCTCCCAAACGACTTATGAGCAACAGTTACAATTTTCTTTTATTTTATTCAAACTTTTTTGTGCAACACTTGCATTTTCATGTCCCAATGTGATAATATATTCATATATTTTTGTATTGAGGTGAATCTCACATGATAACAATTAAAAAAATGGCAGAGATGCTGGGAATCAGTACCACCACAGTGTCAAATGTCATTAATGGAAAAACCAGCGAAGTTTCTCAGAAAACTGCTGAAAAGGTTCAGAAACTTCTGGACGAATATGATTACGTCCCAAATATGAATGCAAAAAATCTCGCACAGAACCATTCCAGACTCATCGGAATTGTATTAAAAAGGCGAAAGGATAAATACGAGAATATCTTCACAGATCCATTTCATGGCGAACTGCTGGGAGCTCTGGAATCTGCTATTCGTGAACAGGGGTATTATATGATGATTTATACTTCTGAAGATATTGAAGAAATTGCGCGCAATATAGTAAGCTGGAACACTGAAGGACTGATTCTCATCGGTATGCTCCACGACGATTATCTCAAAATCAGAAGTAAGTACAAAAAACCTGCTGTCCTTATCGACAGTTACACTCCAAAGAATATTGCCAGATACGTTAACATCGGTCTTGACGATGAAGAGGGTGGATACCTGATGACAAAGTATCTTCTTGACTGCGGTCACAGAAAAATCGCCTTTCTTGCCGACAATATGGAAGGTGTAGACTATATCCGATACACCGGCCATCAGCGGGCGCTTCAGGAATACGGACTGGATATTGATCTGGATAATCTGATTGTGATCCGTCCTTCCAAATATGAACGCCAGGGAAGTATGGAGGAGATTTATGCAGTCGCACACAAGTTCACTGCCTTTATGTGCTGTTCCGATTATTACGCAGTTACCCTGATGAAATATCTCAAAGAAAAGGGAATCCGCTTTCCGGAAGATCTCTCCATCACCGGATTTGATGATAATCTGTATGCGCAGCTTGCTTGTCCTTCACTCACCACTATTCATCAGGATATCTTTCAGCGCGGAACCATTGCCATGGAATACCTTTTCAAAATGATCGATGGATGGAAGCCAAAAACAACGAATCTTTCTCTTCCGGTCAGACTTGTAGTACGCGACAGCGTAAAGCTTCTGAATCCCCCTGGAGAAGATTCCTCTGATGACAGTTCAGCTTTATAGAGCACGCCAAAGATATCTGCGACGCAGGATTTCACGCTCTGATGAACCGGAATCAATATTCAATTTACGGGGATTACTTATAGTTCACAGACACAAAAAGAACGGAAATCCAGGCACATATCATACCTGGATTTCTGTTCTTTTTTCATTACTGTTCACTCCGTTCTCAGTAACCTTTTTTCTTCTGCTACATCTCAATAACAAGGAACTGATAACCCTGCAGTTCAATCTTATTTCCATCCATAGCTACATTGTCATAGTTATTGATCAGAACCTTCTTACATTCTCCTGCAAGTTCAATGGTCTGCGGCTCTTTCTGGTAATTACCAACTACAAGAAGAGTCTTATCCCCTTTACGATAGTACGCCATCAGATTATGTACATCTTCCCATACAGGTTCCAGTTTTCCATAAACAACCGTCTCTTTGTATTCCGGATCCTTACGCAGTGCGATAAGTTTCTTATAGAAACTTCTCACAGATTCCGGATCATTCATCTGGCTCTCTACATTGATCTTTGTATAATTCGCATTAACCTTCAGCCATGGTTTACCTGTTGTAAATCCTGCATTCTCACCATCTGTCCACTGCATCGGTGTTCTGGCATTATCGCGGCTGAATCTGGAAACAGCTTTCAGCGCTTCCTCCGGTGTACATCCTGCTTCCAGAGCCACCTTATACTCATCCAGACTGGAAATATCATCTACCTGATCGATAGATTCAAACTTCACATTCTCCATACCAAGTTCCTGACCCTGGTAGATAAACGGAAGTCCACGAAGCATAAAGTTCAGACCGCCAAGCATCTTCTTACTTGCGTCACAGCAGTCACCTTCCGGGATATATCTGCTGACACCACGCGGCTCGTCATGATTTTCAATAATATTGGAAACAAATCCGATATCGCCAATTTTTCTCTGTGTTGTAAAGCAACATTTCTTGTAGGCATCCGGAGTAATCTGTTTGCAGTCATACCATCCCTTGTCAGATGCCCCCCAGATAGTCTCTTCGAAGTCAAACATACTGGAGAAATATCCATTATCGCCGATGAAATCCGGAATCTCTTCATCCTTCTCATCGAAAACTTCACCGACAGAGAATGCATCGTATTTCTTAAATGTACGGTCTCTCATCTCGCCAAGGAAGTCGCCGATTCCCTTCGCTTCTTTCAGCATCTTCCTGATACTGCAAAGACCGTCTTCACGATCCGGCTCATAGTCATGCATCGGAAGTGCTTTCTTGATATTGATGATCGCATCAATACGGAATCCACCAAGACCTTTATCCAGCCACCAGTTGATATTCTTATAAACTTCTTCTCTTACTTCCGGGTTCTCCCAGTTCAGATCGGGCTGTTTCTTATGGAAAACATGCAGATACTGTTTATTTGTTCCCGGAAGATCTTCCCATACAGGTCCGCCGAAATAAGAACGCCAGTTAGTTGGAAGTTCTCCTTCTTTCTTGTCACGCAGATAGAAGAAATTACCATATTTACCATCCGGATCCTCACATGCTTTTTTGAACCATTCATGTTCATCAGAACAGTGGTTTACAACAAGATCCATCAGAATGTACATATCTCTCTTCTTCGCCTCAGCGATCAGCTCATCCATGTCTGCCATGGTTCCAAAACGAGGATCAATATCATAATAATCTGAAATATCATATCCCTGATCAGCTAACGGAGAGCGGTAGCAGGGGGAAAGCCAGATAATATCAACTCCCAGATCTTTCAGATAGTCAAGCTTCTCAATAACACCTCTCAGATCTCCAATTCCATCTCCATTGGTATCATAAAAACTCTTCGGGTAAATCTGATAAGCAACCTTTTCATTCCACCATTTCTTTACCATTGTAAAAATCCTCCTGTGTTTTTTATTAACCGGCGCTATTGTCTGCTTTGTCCCCAGTATTATACCTCTTACCTTTAGCGCCTAAGGTCTCTTTTTCATTTACGGCAATTATATCAGAATCCAAGGCTTCTGTCTTATCTTTTTTTGATAAAAAAATACAAAATTTTGACTTTTTTTATATTACCGATATTCTTATTTACTGTGTTTCTTTTAATGAATGTCTGCGGTACTGCAGTGGTGTTGTTGACGTATATTTCCTGAACTCTCTCAGGAAATTTCCCAGATTATTATATCCGCATTCCAGACAGATTTCCGTAACTGTAAGGTCAGACTCCTTCAGATAATGAATAGCCTTTTTTATCCTGTACTCATTCACATATTCCATAGGCGAATGCCCGATCACCTTCTTGAAAAATCTGCAGAAATACTGCTCATTCATCCCGATCAGTCCTGCAAGGTCACGTATGTAGATTTTCTCTTTGTAATTCTCCTGTATGTAAGTCAGTGTTATCTTGATCGTCTCAATTCTGTGGTCATGATTCTTCTCCGTTACCTCAAACAGATTATTCGCAGACAGAACTGCCAGAATCCGAAGCAGCGCTGATTTGATAAACAACTGTCGGGTGATATCATCCGTAACCGCCTCGCCGTCATAATAATTCTCCCGGAAAGAATCTCCGCCAAATACATTACGGATTTCTTCATAAGATTTTCTTACCGGTTCAAATGCCGGTTCATTCTTTCGCAGACATCTCGGAAACTGGATACTGCCATTTTGTACCGGCTGGATCAGATTCGTCTGAATCTGATCCAAAGCATATGCAGAGCTTAGCATATCCATATGAAAAACCACCGCATTTTCCACACAGCCGCCGTTTTTTTCAACAGAAATACTGTGAAGTTCCCCGGGATTAATAAAATAAAAACATTCCTCTGAAATGTTGAAACGTTCCATATTTACTTCCAGACAGAACTCTCCACCCGAAAAATAAAGCAGTTCTACTTCTTCATGCCAGTGGTGTTTCACCATATTCCCTTTTATCCTTGTTCCTGTCTGATAGAACGCACAGGGAAAGTCCTGTGTACCATGGACGCGTATTTCCTTTAAAGTTGATGGTTGTTGATTCTGCATGAGGTAAGCCTCCTGTTGTTTGTTATTTTTACATTATAAGACTTTTGTTTTTTTTCTGCAACTTATCTGTATGTATATATTTTTTTGCGTTCAAAAACAACAGCCCTGCCCGATATAAAAATACCTCTGAAGCAGATTTGGGCTGTTCACCATATCTATTTCAGAGGTATCCTATTAATCTATAACAATACAGGATATTCTTACTTATAATAAGTCTCTATACATTTTTGTGCCTGTTCAAAGAAACTCTCCTCTTCACATTGTCCAAGAACATATTCCTGAAACAATGTTCCTATATTCGAAATTGCTTCTATGGAATTTTCGCACAGCGGACGTGCATTTAATGTATATTCCTGCAGATATTCACGTACCATGTCAATTTCTTCAAGATTTATATCTTCTTTCTCGATCACATCTAATCTGGCAGGATAACTCTTCACCAGTTTTGCATAATCTGCGCAACCTTCATAGCTTGCTGCATATTGAAGAAATTTCACAGCTGCCTCCTTATGTTCAGAAGCATTATTCAATACATACTGCCATGTAGCAATATTCGTTGCTTTTTCCCGAAACTGATGCAGGTATGCCATGTGAATTTTATTTTTTCCATACACATTTGCATCACGAAACGTACTCAATGCACCTGTGTACATAAAAATACATCCGTATTTTCCTCTGATGAATTTCTCTTCCATCTCTTCATACTGATCTACCAGCTGAACCGGAGAAGTAATTCCATCTTCCAGCATTTTCTTCATGCTGCGCACTGCTTCCTGTGTCCGGGGATTCATCCAGTCCATATAATCCCCTCCCCAGAAATTCACAAACTCTCCAATACTGTTATATATATACGTATTTTCCCATGCATCTCCATATGCAAATTCATCCGGATCTGTTATGCTTTTCTGCAGAGTATAAATATCATCCATATCTTTTATCTCATCTACCCCTGCCTGATTCAGAAATTCCTGATTTACCCAGAACATCATTACATCCATCAGAAAAGGAACTGAATAAATATGTCCATCTGCCTCGCAGATACTCTCCAGATACTTCTGAGGAAACCCTTTCCTCGTTTCTTCTGTCATAACATCCTCTTCCAACGGAACCAGATACCCTTTGTGTTTAAACTCCGAGATCATCTCGTCATTAACTGATATCAGATCTACAGTTTTATCTCCGGATGCCAGTATTGTCGATATTTTTGCCTGCCTGTTGTCTGCATTGTCCGGGCATTTTTCCACAGTGATCTCCATATTCAGTTTCTCTTCTGCCTGTCTTATAAACTCCTGAAAGCCTTTCTTCTCCGCATCAATATGAAGGATTGTCAGCTTCTGCCTCTCTTCCACCGGAGAAGATGAAGGGAGCACTGAATGGCTCCCTTCGCTTCCACACCCGCTAATCATTACACAGGCTGCAGTTATAAAACCTAAAATACCCTTTTTCAAACAGCTTCACCTCTGTTTTATCTTGGCCATCTGTCTTCTTTTGACATCAATGGTGCGAACGGTGCATGAGGATGTGTCTGATACCAGTACGCAACACTTGCCACGTCATCCTGACGCTCAAATAATCCTCTGTATCCAACACCAATCTGCTGGATCGTCACACGCAGATCCTCATCAAAGCAAATAGGATCCTGAATGTGCCAGCGATAGAATCCTCTCATTGGAGGGCAGTCATCATTATGATAGAAATTGTGGATCAGTTCATCATGAGCCGAATAATACGGATAGCCCAGATATGGTGTATTATAATTTTGTTCCACAGTCTTGCCGTCTACCTGTTTTGCAAAACTCCAGGAGCCTCCAAAATAATCTTCAGAACCAGTTCCGCAGATTGTCGGATATTCGTCATCTCCATCAATATAGAATTTTACTTCGCCTTCTCCCCACCAGTAACGTTCCAGTGTTGTCAGAGCAATATAAGTTCCTACATAATGTCCTTTTCCTTTTACACCATCCAGGATTGTATAATCTTTCTGTTTCTCTGTCAGTCGCTCCCTTTTCCACTGTGCATGGAAATAAGTGATATCTTCCGGAAGTTCATCATACAGACAATAATCTACCTGATAGAAAAATGCCGGGATTTTATTTGCATGCTGATTCTCCAATGTAATCTTTGCTTTCTTTTTAAACGGCATTGGGAAATAGCAGTTAAATCCTCTGCTTGGCACTACTGCCATCGGTACAGAATTTACGATGCATTCTCTGCCAAATCCACAGCAGAAGAAGTCTCCAAGCGGACTTTCTACAGATGGATCCTCTTCATCATCCCAGTACATACGGATAACCAGATCCCTTAATACAAAACAATCTGCATCTGTTGTCTTGTTATCCACTGTAATCCAAATATGATTGATTTCTCCCGGACCTTCCATCTCTGCAAGAGTTACAGTTGCACCCGGCTCAATATCTTTCAGACAAGGACTTCCTTTTCTTGATGGTCCCAGATGACTTGCCGCCATTCCGCCCTTTCCTTTTTCTCCATGAGGATTCTCAGCATTAATTGCACGGCTTCTGCCATGCTTTGCAAGTGCAATACCGCCAAGTCCACCTTTAAATGACTGATACATAGTTTTTCCTCCCTGATATTTTTAATAATATGACGTTAACATCCAAAAAGCATTCCGTTTCTGGTCTGCTTATGCTTTTACTCCACCTGCCATTATACCATCCATGATTTGTTTTTCAAAGACTGCAACAAAAATAATGATAGGCAGAAGAATGATCCATCCCATTGCACTTACCAGATCCCACGGAACTCCGTACATGTTGTCACGCAGTGGAAGCTGTACAATGGCAACGGAAAGAACCTGAATACCATTTGAATAAAACAACGGTGTGAAGAAGTTGTTCAGGCAGGTAATAAAGTTGATAATACACACAGTTGCAATTGCAGGTTTCATAAGTGGCAATACAATTGTAAACAATCTCTGTGAGAAAGTTGCACCGTCAATCGCTGCTGCCTCTTCCAGCGAAATAGGGATTTCTCCCACAAAGTTTCTCAGGATCAGAACCGTAAATGGGATAACAGTACTGATATACAGCAAAATCAGTCCGGGATATGTATCATACAATTTTACTTTCTGCATGAACTCATATAATGGTCTTGCTGTAACAACCTCAGGAATTAACATAGTTGCAATAATAAATGCAAAAGCAATATTGATTCCTTTTGTAGTGAAACGTGAGAATCCGTATGCAGCCATTGCGCAGAATACAGTACTGATAACCAGTGTAAGACCTACGATCAATACTGTATTTCCCACTTTTGACAAAAGTCCTACATTCTCGATCAGGAACTTATAGCTTTCCAGTGTCGGATGATCCGGCAGATAATCAATCGGTGTTTTAAATAATTCTCCGGAAGGTGTAATAGAGGAAATAAAAATCCAGTATACCGGGAACAGGATAATAAATGAAACAATTGCAAACAGTACCCATCTTCCACCAGCCACTACACCATGATATATGTTATATTTCTTTGAATCTTTTTTCATGGTATTTCCTCCTCTAGTTATCAATCTTGTTCATAACATGTATATTCAGCCAGCTGAATACTGCCATCACAACAAACAGTAGCATTGCCAGTGCAGATGCATAACCGACATTCAGATTGGTAAATGCTTCTGTCGTGATTCTGTATGCGATCAGTGCCGTATCTTCTCCAGGACCACCTGAAGTCATAGAATATACAATATCAAAGGTTGTCAGTCTCCATAAAGTAAATGGAATAGTTAAAGTCAACACATTTTTCAATATCAACGGTAATGTAATCCTGAAGAAACACTGGATTCCATTTGCACCGTCTACTTTTGCGGCTTCATAGATATCACCCGAAATAAACTGCAGACCGGATAATACAAGAATTGCAAAGAACGGAAGATCTTTCCACAGATCCATGGCAATTACAGCAGCTCTTGCAGATCCTGTATGGATCAGCCAGCTATTCTGGTATCCATGGACAAACCATCTGATAAAGTCATTGATCAGACCATAATCATTGTTGAATGCCCATTTTGCAGCCATACCTACAACAACTGCCGGCATTGCCCAGGGAATCAGTACAATCGTACGAAGAAAACGACGTCCCTTAAATTTCATATTTAATATCAGAGCAAGACCTACGCCTAATATTACATGGAACATCATTGATACTACTACAAAAATCACCGTAAACCGTATAGATGTAAGCACTTTGGGATCTGAAAAAATTTTCAGGTAATTCTGAATTCCACAGAATTCATTAATTCCGGACAGAATTTTAATATCAAAAAAACTGTTTCTGACTGTCATTAAAATCGGATACAAAGTTGTAAATCCACGGATAATAACCACAGGTAACACCAACAGCCACGGAATCCATTTCATTGATTTTTTACTGATTGTCACAGATACTCCCTCCTTCATATCTTTAAGCACAGGTATAAAGCAGATTTTTCTGCTTTATACCTTCATTTATTATGTCAGTTTTTATGTATCAGTATTTCAAAATCCTTTAAGAATAATTGTTTTTTACTGATATGTAGCAACGATTTCCTGTGCTTTTTCACAGAACTCATCCACCGTGATCTCATCTTTCATGCAGGACTGGAAGATAGTTCCCATATCACTGATGAACTCCATTGTCTGCGCTACCATCGGACGTCCCTGTACATTGCACTCTTCTGCATACTGGCTGTACATTTCTTTTGCAGGATCAGTATCCGGAACAACTTTTTCTGCAACATCCTTTCTTGCAGGATATCTGTCAAATGCTTTATAGGATGCTTCCATTCCACCTTCATTTGCCATATACTGCAGGAATTTAATGGCTGCATCTTTGTTTTTGGATGCACTGTTCAGCACATAGCTCCAGGAATCTGTAAAGATTGCTCTCTCTCCATTGCCGCTGAAATCAGGTACCATTGCCATGTGGATCTTGTCATCTCCCAGCATATCTGCCTTTTCATAATCCGTACCTAAGCCCCACATGAACCAGCATCCATATTTACCATCATTTGCTTTTGGATTCATCTGCTCATATTTATCTGCAATCTCATCAATTGGTGTTTCATTGTTTGCTACCAGATCATGCAGGAACTGAACTGCTTCCTTATTTTCCTCTTTTGTCCAGTCAAAGTAATCACCGCCAAACATATTTACAAACTGTGCAAGTTCATTAAATACATAGGTTTTTTCCCAGGAACCGCCATATCCGTAACGTCCGTCTTTAGAAACTGCTTCCATATACTTCATGAAGTCTTCTTTTGTGTCAATAGATTCGATTCCTACTTCATCCATAATTTCCTGATTTACCCAGAAAGCAAGATATCCGGAATATCCCGGAACACCTATGATGTTTCCGTCTTTATCTGTAATCATATCAGCAATATAACCCTGAGCAAACTGATCAATGATATCATCTGTCATAACTGTATCATTGAGACTTTCCAGCCATCCGGAATTCTTGAATGCAGCACTCATTTCATCGTTGATTTCGACAATGTCTACGGAAGAATCTCCTGTAGAAAGAATCGTTGTAATCTTCTGCTGACGTGTGTCTGAATCTGTCGGAGCTGCAATAACATTGATATTTAAACCTGTTGCCTCCTCTACATTTGCAAGCCAGTCATCAAAGTCCGGGTCAGTAGTGTTAATGCTGTATAAAGTAAGGTCATATTTCTCCTCTGCTGATACACTTACAACATTCCCCATCATTCCTGCTACCATTGTTGCAGCTAAAACTGCACTTAACACTTTTTTCTTCATATCTTCTCCCTTTCTGAACAGTTCTTCACGTTTTTCTGTTCTGTGTTATTTGGTAACTAAAGAATAACAAAAACATCTCTTCGACAAAATACAATTTCTTTTGATTCATTTATATTATTTTTCATTCTCTTGTTTTTTGAAGCTTAAAATTTTATAATTATCCATACCAGAGTATGGTACACCAATACAACCCACATAAGCAGAAATAGAAATGAAATAAAGACACCCCGATAAGACAATCCTCAAATATAAACAAAGGAGATTCCTATGAAACAAAAATTTCAAAAAATAAATTATCATAAATGGATTCCTTTCAGGTTTTCCTCATTCCAGGCAAAACTGCTGGCAGCTTTTCTGGTAGCAACACTGCTTCCATTAATATGCGTTGCCCTGGTCAGCTATAACGTTTCCTATAACCTTGCCAGAGACCGGATCACCAACTCTGTACTGATGTCTGACGAACAGCTTCTTTTTCAACTTAACAGCCGCCTGAATCAGACCGAAAACGTGGCTGACACGATCCAGTTTCAGATGTATTCATTCGAGCACACCCCAAACAATCAGATAGATTCACTGAAAACTTTTAATTCCATGCGCAGTAATATTTCTTTGTATAAGTCCACATTCGACTTCTATCACATATACATATTTCTGCGCCCTGATCAGACAGGAGCCGACGAGAGCTTATATTTCTTTTCCACAGACAGGCTGACAAATTACGGGATTACAGAATCTGACCTTGATTTCATGGGTTCTTCCTCCCTGTGGCTATTAAAGAAAAATACATCTCTGCCGAAAGTTGTCTCCTCTCCAAAAACGAAGGCTGACACCATTTTGTGTTTCAGGGCATTAAAAAACAAAAGCAGTGGTGTTCTGGAATACGCCTACTGTATTGCACTGGACGCTGAAGAATTTTCCAGATATCTGCAGGCAGCCTCTTCCGACAGTGCTATTTCCAGCTATATCCTGACTCCACAGGGGCAGATTGCCACACACAGCGATTCCAGTCTGAATGAAACATGGATTTCCGATTCTGTCAAAGACATGTTGTTTACCAATGCAAATTCCTTTTTTAAGAACAACCAGACTTATTATAACTGCCGGACTCTGGACAATGGCTGGCTTCACATTACAGAAATCCCGGAAAGCTATATTCAGAATAATACTCAGATACTGATCCAGACCCTGCTGTTCACAGTTATCATCTCCCTTCCGCTGACAATCCTGACTGTAATTCTTTTTTCCAGGAAACTGACAAGCAGAATTGCCGCACTGTCCTATGCCATGGAATCCTTTCATCTCGGGCATGATCCGGAAAATCTTTCCATTATTACGCTGCCGCATCCGGATGATATTTCCAGCTATGATGAAATTGACAGACTTGGGATTACTTTTGAAGATATGCAGCATACCATTGCAAAGAATCTGAAATCCATTGTCAGTCTCTCTATTAATGAAGAACGACTGAAATATCAGCTTCTGCAGTCCCAGATCAATCCACATTTTCTCTACAATATCCTTGGTACGATCCGTACCTGCCAGGCACTTGGCAAGCTGGATATCGCAGACCAGATGCTGACAAATCTGACTGCTTTTTACCGACTGACCCTGCGCAAGTCCAAAGAGCTGATCCCTATTAAAGATGAGCTGGAAATTGCACGTCTTTATCTGGAAATGGAGAAACTTTGTCATAAGGATAACCTGGACTGGGAAATCAACGCAGAAGACGGCATTGAGAACTTCATGATCTGTAAATTTACTTTGCAGCCATTTCTGGAGAATTCAATTCTGCACGGATTATCTACTGCCACACCGGAGGTCTTTATTTCCATCCATGTGCTCTATGGCGATGATACAGTTGTAATCGCCATTGAAGATAATGGTGCTGGAATACCTCCTGAAACTTTGGATCAGCTCCGTTACGCTATTGACCACAAAATTATAAATTATGAAAAACATTTTGGAATTTCCAATGTAAGTGCCCGTATTTCCAACCCACTGTATGGAAATGGAGCTGTACGTATCGACAGCCACCCGGGAAATGGCACTTATGTTACGATTGAATTCCAGCAAATGGAGGATACAGATGAAGAAAATAATGATCGTAGATGACAACTATCTGTCTGCAGAGGGAATTGAGAAGAACATCGACTGGGAAGCTCTGAATGCAGAAATCGTACATATCTGCTACAATGGAACTTCCGCTATTGAAGCTATGAAGAAAGAGTCCGTAGATCTGATCATCTCCGATATCGAGATGCCGGATCTGGACGGCATCTCCATGAGCCGTCAGGCACTCAATATCAATCCTATGGTAAAAATTATTCTGATCAGTGCCTATGACAAGTTTGAATACGCACGGCGCGCCCTGCTTCTGGGTGCACTGGATTACATTGAGAAACCACTGGATTACGCTTATCTAATCCAGAAAGTAAAAAACGCTTTTGCCCTGATGGAACGCGAACAGAAAAATCTCCAGCTTCTGAAACAGAGCCGTTCTCTGCTTATTGAAAAATTTTTCCGCGATATTACCCACCGTTCCAGACAGGAAGCCTCCTACCGTCTAAAACCTTATCTGAACTATCTAAATCTGGAACTGGATTATGATTTCTATAATGTAGTGATCCTCGAACTGGAAAATGCCCAGAATCTGAAGGATTCCTACGGCATTGAAAAATTTCAGATGGAACTTCTCAATCTCCGCGACCTAATCATCGAACAGGCTGAGGAACTAAATTACATTTATCCGCTTCAGGATATCGATGGTTATCTGTGCATCATTGGTCACAGTGGATGCCAGTCCGGAAATTTCCGCCAGCTTACTTATAAGACTATCTCAGCAATTGTGGAATCCTGTCATACACAGGGGCTGATATTAAATGCCGGGATCGGCAGCATCGTACAGGATCTCTGGGAACTAAACCGATCTTATGAGAGTGCGTTTCATGCTCTGGAATATCGTTTCTTCTTTCCACACCAGAATGTATTCGACGGTCGTGAAGCTCTTGGTCATGATCTTTCCGCTACAGATTTCTCTGATTCTAGGGAGGAAGAGCTGATCCGTCTGCTTTGCAAAAAAGATGTGTCTGCCATTGACTCCTGGTTTCAGGATTTTTCTCAATGGCTTACCGAAAATTTTCGAACCAAGAACTTCGCATTTATTCAGGTTTACTCTCTGCTTGGACGAATCCTTAAATTTTTCTATGAGCTGAACCTGGATACTTACGATCTGGAAGCCCGGATTCTCTATGTGTATAATCACCTGGAAGAATTTCATACCACAGAAGAATTATGTCACTGGCTCAATGACCTCTGCCATCTTCTCTGCAATAAACTGGATTCTTCCCTAAATGACTATCATCGGAAACTCTGCGAATCTGTAACCTCATTTATAAACGAAAATTACGCCAGCAATACACTCTGTCTGAATGATATTGCCAGTGAGGCCAATGTCAGCCCCGCTTATCTCAGTGCGTTATTTAAGAAAAAACAGGGAATCAGTATCAGCGATTACATTACAACCCAGAGAATCAATGCAGCCTGCCGTTATCTCACAGCAACTAATATGACACTAAAAGAAATCAGTATGAAATGCGGATACGCCAACCAGTATTATTTCAGCACAAGCTTTAAAAAGAAGATGGGGATCACCCCTTCTGCATACAGAGAATCAAATGCCACAGTCTGAGTTTTTACTTGTGTTTCCAATCACTCATCTGTATAATAAGAGCAGATAGTGGTTGTTATATTCTTATATGAGTGTGCAATCGGTTATTTCCGCTGTTTTCACATCTGTCTGCGGAATTTCAGCATGTGAAATAATCTGTTTATATTTCAGTATTATCTGCAAAAATAGAATTTTCGCCTGTATATCTCAGGATTTCTTATCTCGCAGAATAGTGGACTGTAAATTACCAATTATACTTATTATAAGGAGATTCCAATGGGAACATCTGAAAAAACAGCAATTCTTGTTATCAGCTTCGGCACAAGTTATGAAGAAACACGAAAAAAAACAATTGAACAGATTGAATCTGACCTGCATCATGCATTTGTGGAATATCCGTTATACCGCGCATGGACAAGTCCCCGTATCCGCGCCAAACTCCAGAAGCGGGACGGGATCCACATTATGGATATTGATGAGGCAATGACCCAGCTGAAAGCGGACGGAATTCGAAATGTCGTTGTACAGCCAACCTATGTGATCACCGGATTTGAGAGTGATGCTATGAAAGAAAAAGTTCTTGCACATAAAAAGGATTTCGATTCTGTCATTATCTGTGATTCTCTGATGGTTACAAAGCAGGACAAAGAAGAGGTCTGTCAGGCTATGGCACAGGAATATCACCCTGATTCTGATGAAATTCTCTTATTTATGGGACATGGAACAGAGCATGTTGCCAATGAACTTTATCCTGAGATGGACGAACTGTTTAAGCATTTCGGCTATTCCAATATGCATATGGGAACGGTTGAAGGGGATTTCTCCATTGAAAGCTTTCTGGATGAATTAAAAAATCTGCATCCGGCTCATGTTCATCTGGCACCTTTTATGATCGTCGCAGGTGATCATGCTACCAATGATATGTCCGGAGAGGACGATGATTCCTGGAAAAGCATTCTGGAAAAAGAGGGATATTCTGTCAAATGTACTCTGAAAGGTCTTGGCGAGATCCAGGCGGTCAGAGATATTTTTATCCGCCATACCAGAGCCGGACTGGACAGACTTTCAGAAATCCAGGCTTAAACGCAGCAGGAAATCAAGTGTACATTCAAGTCAAAAATTACTGTTCACAACAACACGCTTCGCAGGATATTACCAGTGAACCAATGTCAAAAGGAGCATACCACATTAAGTTCTTATTAATGTGGCAGCTCCTTTTTGTCTTTCCTTTTTTGAATATGTATTTTTCCTGATTATTTAATGACTTCTTTTTTTCTTCTTTTTATTAGGATTATTCAGTACAGACCAGCAGAATGCCTGAACAAGAAGTATTCCTACAAACGCCCCTATACTGTCGATTCCCACATCCTTTATCGCCGGTGTACGGGCATCCACAAAAGACTGATGATATTCATCCAGCCCTGCAAATCCCACACAGACAATTCCCGCAAGAAGCATCAGCCAGATTCCTCTCACACCATAGACATATAAAGGAAAAGAAATAGCGATAGCCAGCAGAAAATACTCTGTCATATGTGCCGCTTTTCTCACATAGCAGTGAATTCCATCTGCCTTATAGGCAATCTCTTCACTGCTCAGATTCTCTGACAAAAGCTCGCTCTTCGTTTCTATGATCTCATAACTTATTTTATAGCTCAGATTACCTGAAACTTCACCCGGCTGGGCTGAAAATGAAAAGATGATATACATCATCAGCAGTGCCGGTAAAAAAGACAACGGTTTCAGCAATGTAATCAATATTTTCATTCTTTCTCGTTTTCCCCGTCTTCCTCTTCGTCTTCCAGATTCTTAACCATATTAGCCCTTTCAGCAATGCTCATTGATCTGTTCTGCCCGGATGCATCCTCTTTCTTCAGTTCTCCGCCTGCGGCAGCTTCCATTGCCGCATTCTTCGCTGCTTTTGCTTTCTTGATCTTCTCTTCTGAGAGCATATTTTTAATGCCAAAAAACAGCAGACCAGCACCAATAGCTGCAAATGCAATTCCGGCAAGCATAAATCCCATACTGGTTCCTTCTTCGCCTGTCACATATCCCTTACAGAGACTGTAACTTGTATACAACAGATACACTCCCGCCAGACTCCAGAGTATAAATCTTCCATTGGAGACTTTCTGTTCTTCTGTATCCGGCTCTTCTTCCCCGCTCTTTGCAATTTTCTGCGTATCTTCCTGCTGAATCTCTGCCGGGCTTTGTTCCAGCAGTTCTTCGTTTTCGTTTTTCTCCATAAAAACCTCCTCATATTTATAACTTTTATAACTGTTCAACACCTTAACAGATGAAACTATCTTATCATTTTTTCTTTCAAACGTAAAGTCTTATACCTTAACAGCGAGAAAGACTGCCGAATTGCTCCGACAGTCTCTCATTTTTTACAAGTTCTCCCTGTTCTGCCGCCGGATTTTTCTCCGTACAGCCTGCACAGCCAAGGCTGAAAACAAGTATCAGCAACAATATCATTTTGTTTTTTCCCAATATCCGGTTCTCCTCTCTTAAAATGGATTTTAATGGTTCTATAGCAATTCGCAGCCATCAAACAACAAATAGTTACAGATCGTTATAGTTTAACCGGATATCTCTCCATTTTATACATCCACTCAGAAACCTTTTTTTCTCATATAGACAGCAATATCATGATAAACCTGCTCCCTGCCGATCTCATTAAGAATTTCATGACGCATTCCCGGATACAGTTTCCCCTTTACATCTTTATAACCGGCCCGTCGCATAGCCCGCACTGTCTTTGCAAAATGGCGCACATTGATCAGACAGGGATCCTCAGCCCCACTTACAAACAATACCGGCATATCTGGATTTGTACAGGAAAAATGCTCCACATCATAAGCACGCTTCATCAGTTCAAATAATGCCAGATACGCATCGTCCGTAAAAGTGAAACCACACAATTCGGATTCCTCATATTCTTTCGCCACATCAGGATCAGAACAGATCCAGGCTGTACACCTCTTATCCTTTCGGAATTTCATTGCCCCTGCACCAAAGGACATTGCTTCGATAAGTTTACTTCTGTGTCTCGGTCCAAAGACTGCTTTCTCTGTCTTTGCAATGGCAACTCCCAGAGGCATGGCAGTATTATAGCTTGGAGAACCACACACGATCAGCATATCTACGCAGCTGTCATGTTCTGCCACAAATGCCCTCACTGCCAGCGAGCCCATACTGTGCCCCATCAGTATCAGCGGAAGTTCCGGATAGTATGCATGGATTTTCCTGTTCACTGTTCGGATATCCTGAAGCATCGCCTGTGCTCCCCCACCGTATGTAAAGCCGAGATCATCCTGATATTTTACACTTTTTCCATGTCCTCTGTGATCATGGATCACCACCATATATCCAAGCTTTGCCAGATACTGCATAAACGGAATATATCTCTCTTTATGCTCACTCATTCCATGAACCAGCTGTACAACTGCACGATAGGGTTTCTTATCCGGTATCAGTGCCATGACCGAAATCTCAAGCCCGTCTGCTTCTGATTTAAAAGAACTCTCATACTTCATAGATCCACGCCTTCTTTCTGTATTTTCGCATATTATTCTTTATTTTTTCCGCTCCGATGTTACTGTTCACTCCGTTCTCAGCAACACTCTGAGTTACTGTTCACTCCGTTCACAGTAACGTAGCCAAAATTCATTCCAGATTGCCTGCGGCAATGGAATTTTGGCTTGTATGTCTCGGGATTTTGGCATATTCATGCCAAAACACCTCGCGGGACAGTGGTGTGTAAACAGTAACCACTCTGATTACTATAATTTTGATTATAAGTAAGACAATTGCCATTGTCAACGCATTCTGATATAATCAATTATATCGTTACTGTTCACTCTTTTTCTCAGTAACGCAGATATAAAATCGAAACTTTTTAACATAATACGTTTCAGAGCAGTTATGCTCTAAAGTGTGTTTGAAAAATCATTCCCACAAATTGTGACGCACATCTTGCGTAAAGCATTTTTCAAGCATACTCTAAGACAGGAGGCAATATGACAAAAAGTAATAAAAAAGGACATGCCGGGCTGATCATTTTCATTCTGATCCTGATTCTCGCCATTGGAGGAGGTACCGGCTTCTATTTCTATCAGCGACAGCAGCCACGAAAAGCAGTGGAACATTTTCTTGACAGCATGAAGAAAATGGACTTCGACACGATGGAATCTCTGATTCAGAGCAGTGATCTCACCGCACTGGACAATGCTGATATCCGAGATGCCGCATACACAGATTTCTTCTCAGAGATCAACAAAAAAATGACTTATAAAATCACGAAAAACAGATTTGATATTCAGAATGGTACAGCTTCTGTCACAGCACATATCACTTACATTGACGGAACTAATATTTATAAAGCAACTATCACTGAATTTCTCCGTCAGATCGTTTCCAACGCTTATGCCGGAAACAAGCTTACAGAAGAAGAGACACAGGCAAAACTTGCTTCTATTCTGAGTGAACAGGCAAAAAAAGTGGAAAAAGATGTATTCTCCGAAACAGATATCACCTATCCGGTGATCAAAACAGATTCCGGATGGAAAATTGTTTCCCTAGATGATGAGACCGTAAAAATCATGTCAGCAAACTTCAAAAGTGTTGAAGAGGAAATAAACAATTCCCTCAACAATATGGACAGTGAAGATTCCTCAGGTTCTTCTTCCAATGCATCGGAAGCATCTGCAGATGATACGCTTAATCTCACAACAGAAAAATTTACGATCAAATATACCAAACATACGATTACCAAAGACTTTGCCGGAAATCCATGTATTATGGTTTATTACGATTACACCAATAATTCTTCCTCTGCATCCAGCGCAATGGTTGATGTCAGCCTAAAAGCTTACCAGCATGGAGAATCCTGCGAGGCAGCGATTCCTGAGAATAATGACGATGCGATTGATCATTTTACAGCTGAATTTCAGCCCGGACAGACTGTTAATGTATGCCAGGCATTTACACTGACAGATGAAAGTGATGTAACGGTTCAGGCACAGGAGGCATTTTCCTTTGATGAGGATGCAACTGCCAGACAGATACTTAAAGTAAAATAATCCGATTGTCAGACAGAGTTCCTCAATTGAGGCAGGGAACTTATTTGATTCTGTTGAAATATGCACAGCAATTCAAATTAATTTGAACCTGCTGTGCATATTTTTTGTCTTTCATGGAACAATATGAAATGTAATAGCTTTATGATCCCTGTCAGAGCTGTCTGCAGCCATAGGGAGACGAAAGGATGGTGACTTATGGGAAGCAAATGTTTAAGATATACGGCACTGACGATTTCCATCATCGGAGCTGTTAACTGGGGACTGATCGGTTTTTTCAATCTGAATCTGGTTGCTCTCCTTTTCGGAAGTATGAGCTGGATTTCCAGGATCATATATGGTCTGGTAGGAATCTGTGGACTCTGTCTTCTGACCTTCTACGGCGATTCAGACACTGAATCTGAATAAGAAAGAATCCTGCAAGCAGGATTCTCAGCCTGCGGCGGTTCGCTTCAGCGACATAATTCCTCTCCGCCGCAGTGCGATCCTGCCCGAAGGGCTTTTTTATGTTATAGGAACATTACGGAGTAATTTCCTATAACATAAAAAAGGACTTCGGAAAATCCGAAGTCCCAAGAGCGATAGACGGGGCTCGAACCCGCGGTCTCGACCTTGGCAAGGTCGCGCGT
>SAMEA3387450__coassemble_1513_pt1 | contig 20716 bp, 19 predicted proteins | sample SAMEA3387450__metabat2_high_PE_006 | metagenome-assembled genome bin SAMEA3387450 (sample SAMEA3387450) | Felis catus | biome: Faeces | place: United Kingdom | collected 2012
CTTATTTGTGATGCTCAAATTTATTCTCTACTCGCTACTTCATTGTTTCAAACTTTACAGCCTCCTGTTCTTCTCTTACTGTTTCTTCCAGTACGTTTCAATGCTTTCTTCCAGTTCTTCTCTTGTACACTGGTCGCCTAAATATTTCTGCATTTCTGCTCCAAGAGTTTTCCAGTGGTCTCCCGGTAATTTTGCAAAAGTTTCAAAGATTTTTCCCTTTACAGTATAATCCTGTACAGAAGCACCTAATGGATTCGTCACTTCCAGTTCAATATTGGAGAATGCAGGTACCAGATTGCATTTATTTACAAGGAAATCCTGTCCTTTCTCATCATATACAAGCCAGTGAAGAAAATCTTTTGCTGCCTGCTGCTGTTCTTCATCATTAAAATTCGTATCAATCATCAGATACTTACTTGCTCCACCGCAAAGGTTCTCGGTTGCATCGTTATCAGCATCATCCTGTGGAATTGGCATGATTCCATACTCAGTGCCTTCCTCTGCAAACTCAGACATTTCTGCCCATGCCCAGTTTCCATTAAACCAGAAAGCAATATCTCCTTCTGTTATGCTGATTGCATTTTCATCATAGTCTGCAGCAAGAGGATTATCTTTGTTCATATTATATTCTTTCAGAAGATCAAAGGTATCCATCAGAGAATTCCATCTGTCATTTTCTCCAAGCTTCACGGAACCATCTTTGATTCCTCCCACAAAATCTTCAGCTCCTTTTGCAGTTCCATCCTGTTCTTCATATACCTGTGTCAGATAATGTCCACCCAGAGACCAGTCTTCCATGTTCAGTGCTACCGGTGTTTCCATACCGCCATCTACCAGTTTGTCCAGAACAGCTTTTAAATCCTCTGTTGTTTTGATCTGAGACGGATCAAATTCCTCACCTGTTACGTCTTCAATTGCTGTTTTATTATAAATCAGTCCGCGTGCTTCAATGCAAAACGGGAATCCTTTTAATTTATCATTAACTGTACAACCAAATTTCGTACCACCAATTTCTGCCCATTCTTCTCCTGAAAGATCCAATGCATATTCATCAAGCATCAGAATGTCCTGCACATCTCCCATAAAAATAGTCGGAACCTCACCTGATGCGTATCTTTTGGTAATATCTTCAGATGGAGAATCTCCAACTGTTACTGATACCTCAACCTCAACACCTGTTAATTCCTCATATTCTTCTGCAAGTTCTTCCCACTGTGTCTGAAGTTCATCCTTTGTATTAAGAATAGTAATTTTCACTTTATCCTCTGCCATAACCGCTGTACTTCCAACGCAGAGATTTGATACTGCCAATGTTGCACAAAGTGCCGCTGTTACTAATTTTCTTCTCATAAATAATTCCTCCGTTACAATTACTTTTTCATATTTTATTCGTTCTTTCATCTGATCAGATTTTCTTTTCTCCAGCGCTTCTGTTTATATTAAACACTATTCTCTTTCATTTTCATATAGTTTTTTTTGAACAGAATATGGAAAAAACTAACTTTTTCGTATATAATAATCCTATGGACGAATATAAAGAAACTTCACACAATCTAATTTATAAATCCACCTCAGATCTGGCAATTTACAGTGCTGGTTATGAAGAATGTTCACCTGGTTACAGCTACGGACCAAGAATCCGTTCTTATCATGTCATTCACTTTGTTCTGTCGGGAAAAGGAGCCCTGCACATTAATCAGCATGTTTTTCAATGTCAGAAAGGAGATGTATTTATCATTCCTTCCGGAAAAGTATCTTTTTATCAGGCATCTTCTACTGATCCCTGGAGTTATGCATGGATTAATTTTCTGGGAATAAACTCTGAGATGTATATTTATCAGCTTATGACATCCAGTAACGATATCTATGTTCTTCATGGACTTGATACGGAAAAATATAAGAAATGTATTCTGGAAATTCTTTCTATTTTTAAGAACAGTACAAGCAGCTACTTCTATGCCAACAGTATTTTGCTGCGTATTATGTCATATCTGTATGAGGATATTGGATTTCAGGAGAAAAACTGGGGAAAGATTTCAATTGCAGATGAAATCAAATTTTATCTGGATATGAAATATTCCGAAAAAATCCGGCTTCAAGATGTTGCAAAAAAGTTTAATGTTCATCCTAATTATATGACAAGAATTTTTCATGAAAAATTTAATGTTTCCCCCAAAGAGTACCTGATGAATCTGAAATTAAAAAAAGCCTGTCGTCTTTTAACCACGACAGAACTTCCTGTTTCTACTATTTCCAGTTCTCTTGGATTTGATGATCAGATGGCATTTTCCAAAACATTCAGAAAAGAATACGGAATGTCTCCCTCTGCCTATCGCAGAAATTCCCGTCTCTCCATATAAAGCCACCGAAATAACCTAAATCATACATACAAAGCGGATACTTTTACTCATGAAAAGAAAGGCAGCCTGATCTTCTAATTCCGCTGCCTTTCTTTTCATAAAAAGTTCTCTGCTCGTTCGAACAATCTTATTTTACTTTTTATTTGCAAAGTTCCTCTGCCATAGCCTCAATCTCCGCTTCGTTTGCTTCGCTTAAGGAAGAAGTGATCTTTACATTATTTTCAAGCCATGTGATATTTTTGCTCTTTTCGAACATTCCCTGCATGATTCTTGCTGCTGCAGGTGCCCAGCTTCCGTTTTCGATGAGACCGATGGTACGGTTCTGGTAGCTGCGTTCTGTAAGGTTCTCAATGTAGGTACGCATAAATGGGAAAATATCTCCGTTGTATGTAATTGTGGCAAGTACCAGTTTGCCGTAACGGAAAGCATCTTCCACTGCTTCTGCCATGTCATCTCTTGCAAGGTCAAATACAGTTACTTTCGGGCATCCTTTTTCTTCCAGTTTCTGTGCCAGAAGTTCTACTGCTTTCTTTGTGTTTCCATATACAGATGTATAGGCGATCACAACACCTTCGCTCTCTACTTTGTAGGAGGACCAGATATCGTATTTCTCAAGGTAATGTCCCAGATTCTCTGTAAGGATCGGTCCATGAAGCGGACAGATTGTCTGGATATCCAGAGTTGCGGCAGCTTTCAGAAGTTTCTGAACCTGTGCACCGTATTTTCCAACAATTCCGATATAGTAACGGCATGCTTCGCAGTCCCAGTCTTCTTCTACGTCAAGTGCTCCGAATTTGCCGAAACCATCTGCTGAAAACAGAACCTTATCAGTGCTGTCATAGGTAACCATAACCTCCGGCCAGTGAACCATTGGTGCAAATACAAAAGTCAGCACATGTTTTCCAAGTGTCAGGCTGTCACCGTTTGCAACCACCAGCTTCTTTCCGTCCAGATTCAGGTTTCTGAAGAAATTTCCCATCATAGTGAAGGTCTTGGTATTTGCAACTACAGTTGTGTCAGGATATGCTTTCATGAAGTTCTCGATATTTGCGGCATGATCCGGCTCCATATGCTGTACTACCAGATAGTCCGGTTTCGCACCGTCCAGGACTTTGGCTACATTTTCAAGCCATTCGTCTTTGAAATTAGCATCTACGGTATCCATAACTGCGATCTTTTCATCCATGATCACATATGAGTTATAGGACATACCGTTTGGCACTACATACTGACCTTCAAACAGATCTACCTGATGATCATTTACACCTACATAATAAATATCATTTCCGATTTTCATGATAAAATGTTCCTCCTTAGCAATATCAGGGCCGGTCAAATCCGGTTAAAAATTCCAATTTTTCATTTCTGAACCTATTATATTCACATTCATATCGTTCGTCAAGTTGCATTTTATCTCTAAAACTTCACCCCTTAACTCACCTATTCCTTTCCGGACTGTTTTTTCATTCCTGCATATATAGTCCGCTATTTTTATGATCAGTTTATTTAAATTCATGTATAAAGCCGTCTTATCTGCTCCTGAAAGTTCTTTTTCCAGATTTATCCGGATTTCCTCATAGTCATTCAGTAAACTCTGGAACATTTCCGGATTCTCACTCATTTCATGAATATCCTTTTCATATCGCATAATATAAAACGGCAGAAGCATCAGTAAATTTTTTTCAAAAATACTGTTTCTCGTATATGTCTCCAATTTCATTGTCGGAACCCGATAATGTATTATGTTCTCATCCGAAAGTACCATCTCTATCTCCAGAAAATCCGGCGTATTCTTTCCGCTTCTCAAATATAATACGCAGGACTTTGGAAAATCCATCCTGTATTTGCGTCCCTGTTTCTGTGCATTTTCAATTGCTATGGAGAAATCATATTCTATCATACGAATTGCCATAGTTATATCGTCTACACTTTGACATTCAATATGATACAATTTACCATCAATCTTTAAACAGGAATCCGTGATAATCTCTCCGATTGCCTGCGGCAATGGAATTTTGGCTCATATGTCTCGGGATTTTGGCATATTCATGCCAAAACACCTCGCGGGATAGTGGTGTGTGAACAGTAACCATATTTCCTTTTAGAAATTTCATCAGTCTGTTCAGACTATGTGTACGCAAAATATTGAAAATCGTTTTCTGCAAAATCAAAATAACTGTTTAAGGCCATATCTGAATTCCCTCCTTTCGCACATTTGTATAATACAGAATTTTGTTCCTTTTCCAGTCATCGCCAACTACAATTTTCAGATCCGTTTCTGCATCATCCAATTCCTCAGAGGATACTTCTGATTTTAGAAGATAAAGATATTTTTTAAGTTCCGGCCGGGAGCGGAATGACTCTGACAGTTCCAGAAACAGATCAACATCACTGCTATATTTCTCTTCTCCCCGTGCACAGCTGCCATACAGATATATTGTCTTAATATAAGGCCTTATGCATGATGACTGAATAGTTCGTAAAGCATACTCCGCTGCATCTCTCTGCCGTTTTGATCTGATACATGTCAGCATTTTCTATCCCTCCGTTTTCTCTGTATATTATTTCCAGATTATACTTACATTTTCTGCTTCAGGATTTCTTTGTAAAAAAATTATAACATTCCTTATCTTCTATATCTATCTTCCATTTATCTGGTGAAAAATTAGAGTGTATTATTGTTACTTTCTTTTATTTTCCTTCAAAGATCTGAGCGATTGGTGAATCTGCAGACAGTATCACTGTTTTGTCCTCACCTTTCATAGATGTCTTCAGCGCATCCAGGCTTCTCACAAAAGAATAAAACTCACTCCTGTCCTCTTCTCCATAAGCCTGAGCAAGGATTTTCATATATTCCTGTTCACCCTCCGCCTCCAGGATCTCTGCCTTTTTTTTGGCATCGGAAATCTGGATTGCTACTTCTTTGTCTGTTTTATTTCGGATCACCTTTGCTTCGGAGTTTCCCTCTGCCTTGTAAGTCGCTGCAATATTATCTCTTTCAGAAATCATTCGTTCATACACAGCTTCCTTATTATCATCCGGCAGGTCCAGCTGCTTGGTTTCGAATTTGAGAAGTTCGATTCCATACTGATCCATGTTTGTTCCTATTGCCTCCATGACCATATCAGACAGTTCTCCGTCACGGCTTGTGATCACCTGATCCTGTGACATACTGCTGATCGCATTTTTGGTAGCATTATACACAGCAGTATTAATTCGACTTTCGCCGCTTTCCACAGAAGAGTTTAATGTCTGTGCAAATTTAAGCGGGTCGCTGATTTTCCAGAGAACATAGCTGTCGCTGATCATTGTTTTCTTATCTTTTGTAATTACATCAGATGCTGCAAGATCATACAGCAGTGTTTCCTTTGGCAATGACTGTGTACTCTCTATAAACGGAATCTTAAAACTGATTCCCGATGAGCTGATCACCCTGTCAACCTTACCAAACTGACGGATCAGCTTATATTCATTTTGCTGAGTTACTGTTACCGACGCTCCGACAGCTACAGCCACTACAGACACACCAATTAATATTCCAATTTTCTTACCTTTCATAAATTAGTCCTTTCCAAATTATATCTCTATCCTTCGTATTTCATTTACCAAAACACTTTTTATATGAAATATTTTCTGTCATTTCTTTATTCGTTCTCAGAATCATTTAAATCTTGTGTGTCCTGAGCAGGATCCGTGTTCAGTGTCTCTGTCGGATTCTCTGAACTGTTCCCTGTAAAAGAATCTAGCGGCAGAACCTTCTGCACTCCATCTCCATTATCAATCACAATCTTCATTCCCGGCAGCACATCTTCCATTGCCTCATAGAACATACGCTTCTTTGTGATCTCCGGATTCTTAACATACTCCTCATACATGGCATTAAAACGTGCAACCTCGGCTTCCGCTTCATTAATCCTTACCTGCTTCTGCGCCTCAGCATCCTGAATGATCTGGTCTGCTTCTGCCTCAGACTCCGGAAGCTTTTCGTTTCTGTATTTATTGGCATTATTCAAAGCAGTTTCTTTTCCCTGCTTGGCAGTTTCTACTGCTTTAAATGCTTTCATAACCTCCTGTGTGGGCGGTTCTGAATCCTGGATTGTGATATTCACAAGCTGAATCCCCAGATCCTGTTCCTCCATCTGCTTCAGGATCATTTCTTTAATCTTACTCTGGATCTCACCTTTTCCGGTGGTAAGCACTTCATCCACATCATAACTTGCGATTACTGTACGGATACAGCTTTGAGAAATATTTTTTAGAATATCCTCCGGTTTCTCTGAATTATAAAGATATTTTACCGGTTCTAAAATTCTGTACTCAACAAAGAAATCTACATCAATAAAGTTATAATCCGAGGTAATCATAATGCCCTCGTTCTCAACCACCGAATTATCTCCCATACTATATCCAATAGGAAATCCCTGGATTGTTGTATTTACTTTCTGTACTTTCTGTATAAAAGGAAACTTAAAATGCAGTCCTGTTTCTGCCACTGCCTTCGGCACTCCGAAAGTTGTCAATACTGCCTGTTCCTGCTCCTGTATCTGATAGGTCGCATCTCCGGCAAGCCCTGCAATAATCACCAACCCTGCAGCTCCTATTACAATACGTTTCACATGTTTTCCCGGCTTCTGTATTTTTTTAAATGGATTTACTCTTTCGTTCACTTTTCTCCTCCGTTTCACCATTTGGCATAATTAAATTTTTTGCTTCTAAAAATTTCTGAAGAAAAGAAAAAGACTTTCATTTCAGACATAACATGAGCTCTTCTCTTAATGTCTAAAACAAAAGTCTTGCCGATTATATCATAATGCGGGCATTCTTAATCTGCCGTTCTGACGCACTTATGTACCATTTATAGGAAAAACAAGTCCAGTTCTTCATAACGATGGCCGCTACTCCCTTTTCTTTGAGTAGCATCATATCATAACTATTTACAAAATGCAAGAAATATTTTTCTCAAACGCCCCATACAGTCCTCAGCGTTTCCAAATCCTTATTTATAATTTGCATCTGATTCTGCTCATTACATTTTCTCAACGGAAGCAGGTTATAATAATTCTCAATGATGATCCATCCTTCATAGCCATGTTTTTTCAGGATTTCCATCTGAGGGAAGAAATCTGTGTTTCCCTCTCCCAGCAGACAGCCGCCTGGTTCATTGATACCATCTTTTACATGAAGCTGACTATCCATATATGGATAAAGTCCCTCCAACTGTTCGCACTGATCCATGTTAAAATTAAATCTGAAATTCTGTGTATCAAAGTGTATTGTCAGATTCGGCATATTAATTTCTTTCAGAAGCTGAATCTGTTCTTTATAATCCAACGCATTTTCTGTCATAACAGTAATATCTTTCTTTTCTGCTTTTTCGCAAATAAATCTCAGTGCATCCTTTGTTGCTTCTACATGAGATTCTTCTGTAATCAGATTTCCAAGGAAGTTTGGAACCATGATCTTGGATATCCCTATTTCTGCTGCTACCTGAACTGCCAATTCCATCTGGTCATACGCGATCTTTCCATTCTCTGTATCTTTTCCATGGATAAATTCATGATCCATCACATCATTAAGAACAATAGACGGATATTCGATTCCTAACCTGTTTCCCTCTTCAAGATACGCTTCCTGAACCTGTTTCTGAGCTAACGGATAACCCCATTCATAACTTCCAAGTTCAAGTTGAATTCCATCCAGTCCAGCTTCCTTTGCAATCTGTGGTCCAAAATATCCACCACCAGGAAGTCCCCATGCCACACAGCCAAATTTAATCTTTTTCTCCATATATGCCACCTACTCTAAATTTGCATGATTCTTAAACATTTCTTCTTCTGTTTTTCCAAGTTTCTTCATAAGAATCATAATAACTGCATCATAAACGATCCAACTCATCTGTTCAAACGCATTTCCCATAGGCTGAGCAGATTCACTTGTATCTTCCAGGTTACTCTTTGGAGTTGCACCCGGGATTACGATACAGCTTTCACATACCTTACCAATGGAAGCTTCCGGATGAATTGTTACTGTCACAACAGATGCTCCTGCTTCTTTTGCTTTATTTGCCATAACAATCAAACTGTCAGTTTCTCCTGAACCTGAACTGATAATAAGAAGATCTTTTTTTTCAATTGCCGGTGTTGTCGGTTCTCCCACAAAGAATACTTCCAACCCCAAATGCATCAGGCGATTTGCAAACCCTCTTGCTACAAACCCAGAACGTCCAGCTCCTGCTACAAAAATATGCCTAGCTTTAATAATCTCATTAGCAAACTTTTCAAGTGAAGAAGAAGAAATATGTTTTGCATTTTCTGTCAATTCTTCAAGAATTTCCTCCAGTATAACTGAATTTTCCATTTCTATCATCTCCTTTTCCATTGCCTTTTTATTCAGGCTTTTATTTTTCTGGAAAATTTGAAGCCGGTCTGTTTAAACCAGTCAATATAAACTGCAATCAGAATTACAATACCCTGTACAATATACTGCCAAGAAGAGTCAATACCAAGAAGGTTCATACCATTTTTCAGAACACCGATTACAATTGCACCGATAACAGTTCCTGCGATGGTACCACGACCTCCGTTCATACTTGTTCCACCAAGAACAACTGCAGAGATCGCATCCATTTCAGCTCCGTCTCCCAGTGTCATCATTGCAGTAAAAGTACGTCCTACTGTAAGGATTCCTGCTAAAGATGCAAGTAACGCACTATATACAAATACGAAAAATGTAACCTTTTTTACATTAATACCAGAATATTCAGCAGCCTGTTTATTACCACCAACTGCATAAATATGACGGCCTAATTTTGTTTTATTAAGGATAAAAGAAGAAACTGCAATTACTGCAACAATACAATATAACTGAATCGGAATTCCAAAGATAGTACCCATTCCCCAAAAAGTATAGCTGTCATCAAGAACAGAAATTGTCTGAGCCTTTGTATAAACACGGGCAATACCACGACCGATATTCATCATTGCAAGAGTAACGATAAATGCCGGAATATTTGTAGAAGAAACAATGTAACCGTTAATAAGACCAATTACAACTCCAGCAAGGATTCCTCCAAGGATACCAACATAAACAGGAAGTCCATTCCATGAAATGAGTCCTGCACTGATACATCCTGAAACCGCAATTACTGATCCTACAGAAAGATCAATTCCTGCAAGCAGAATTACGAAAGTCATTCCACATGCCAGAAACAAATTGATTGTAATCTGTCTGACTACATTAAATAAGTTTGTAACTGTTGCAAAACTGCTGGTTGTAAAACTTAATACAACGCAAAGAATAACCAGTCCCGCAAGAATACCCATATTAGATTTAATTGTCTGTATTACAGATAAATTTTTCCAGTTTTTATTTTCCATAATCGTCACCCTATTTCCTTTGTCGCAAACGCCATAATTTTTTCCTGATTAAATTCATTTCTGTTCAATATTCCTGTGGTGTGTCCCTGATTCATTACCACAATACGATCGCACATGTTGATCAGCTCCGGCATCTCCGAAGATATGAAAATAATTGATAAACCTGTTGCTGTCAGATCATCAATCAGATGATAAATATCTGATTTTGTTTTTACATCAATGCCTCTTGTCGGCTCGTCCAGAATAAGAATTTTTTCTGTGACCAGAAGCCATCTGCTAATAATAACTTTCTGCTGATTACCTCCTGAAAGCTTTCCTATTTCCTGCTCTATAGAGGAATATTTTGTCTGCATAACTTCATCAACATATTTTCTGGCAAGTTCAATTTCTTTCTTCCTGTTATATCGGCCTTTTTTCAAAAATTTGTCCAATATTTCAATCGTTGCATTAAAACGTATTCCCTGGATCGGATAAATTCCTGACTGCTTTCTGTCTTCCGGAACAAGTCCGATTCCTACATTTATTGCAGTTTTTACATTTTTAATATCAACTTCTTTATTTTCAATATAAATATGTCCTCTATCCTTACGACGAAGTCCAAAAATACATTCCATTGTTTCACTTCGTCCGGATCCAACCAGTCCTGAGAACCCAAGAACCTCTCCTCTTCTCAGTTCAAAATCAACATTTTTTACTTCTTTTCCAGAAGCAAGTTTTTCTACCTTGAGAATAATATCATCTGAATAGTTTTCATGTTTCTGATACAAATCTCCAAGTTTTCTTCCAACCATGAGCGCCACCAGATCATCATGTGTGGTCTCTTTTGTAACTACTGTATCGATATATTCACCATCTCGCATAACTGTGATACGATCAGTGATTGCATCCAATTCAGCCATTCGATGACTAATATAAATAATTCCAACATTCTTTGCTTTTAAAGCTCTGATTGCCTCAAAAAGAGCATCTACTTCATTTTCTGTCAAAGATGAAGTCGGTTCATCCATAACGATTATTTTTGCGCCAAAGGAAATAGCGCGAATAATTTCTACCATCTGCTGCTGTGCAATATTTAAATCTCGGATAAATTGAGTTGATTTCAGATCAAGGTGCATAGAATCCAAAAATCCCTGCGCCATTTCATTCATTTTCTTTTTATCGACAGTACCTGCTTTTGTTTTTGGTTCCTGTCCAATAAAAATATTTTCTGAAATTGTCATATCTGGAATCAACATCAGTTCCTGATGTATAATACGAATTCCGTGCTCTTTTGCGCTCTCAACACCTGTAATTTCTACTTCTTGTCCATCAACCAGAATCTGTCCGCTGTCTTTTGTATAAACTCCACCGAGAATTTTAATCAATGTAGATTTTCCGGCACCATTTTCACCTAAGAGAGCATGAACCTCACCTGCTTCCAATTCCAAGTGATTGTCCTTCAGCACAGAAACTCCGGAAAAAGACTTACAGATATTTTTCATTTCCAATAAATGTGCCATAAATTTTCTCCTCTAAATAACAAACATTTCCCACCTTTTTCTATATGGGGCAAAAATGGGTGCAGCCTGCGCTGCACCCGCTCAGATTTACTGCCAGTCAGCGTCTAAATATTCATCAATATTTGAAGAATCAATTGCAAACGCAGGTACATCTACTTCGAATTCTTCCGGTTTTTCCCCTGCGATAAGAGTTTTAGCTGCCTTATAGCACTCTTTACCAATTGTAATCGGGGACTGAGCTGCTGTCATACGATAAATGCTGTTGTCTTTAGCAATTACTTTCTTAGCTTCTGGAGCACCATCAACACCGTAAACATATACTTCTTTTCCAGCTGTCGTAAGTGCTGCATATGCTCCCATACCAGCCTGGTCATTAATGGAGAAGATTGCCTTGATATCTGGATTAGCCTGGATGATATCACTTGTGATTGTCTGTCCTTTTTCTACAGTTCCCTCTGCATCAAATGTTGCCACAACATCAAATCCTTTTCCTTCAATTGTATCTAGGAATCCCTGTTCACGATCGTTGCAGGCATTGTTTGCAGGATAATCAAGAACTGCAATTTCTCCACCATCCGGGAAATCTTCAATCATTGCTTCTGCACAAAGTACACCAGCCTGATAATTATCAGTTGCAACATAAGAACCAACCAGATCAAGATTAGATACAGAAGTATCAAAGTTTACTACTGGAATCCCTGCTTCGTCTAATTTCTGCAGTGCAGGTTCAATTGCCTCTTTGTCAACTGGATTTAAAAATACTGCTGAAACACCCTGTGCAATAAAGTCTTCAATAATCTGAATCTGTTTTGCGCTGTCCTGCTGAGCATCCACTACAACTGTTTTATTTCCATCAGCTTCTGCTTCTTCTGTGATGGAATCTGCAACTGTTTTAAAGAAATCCGATTCACACCAATATGTAACTCCATAAGTCTGTCCACCATCTTCAGCTGCAAAAACACTTGCCGGAATTGTTGTTACTGCCATTGCTGCTACGCCTGCTGCCATCATAAGTTTTGTTACCAGTCTTCTTTTCATTGTAAAGTCCTCCTGATTTTAAATAATTTATATAGTTTTTCTCTAAAGCTCGTAGAGAGCGTGTAGATTCTCTTTTATGTCCTCATAAAATCTGTCATAAATTTTATGGAACTTCTCGTATTCCTCTGCTTCTTTCAAATCGCATTCAGTAATTCCATCTTCTTCAATAAAAGCATCGCATGCTTCCTGTATCGAAGAATAAATTCCAGTTCCAACTCCGGCCAGAATTGCTGCACCGTATGCCGGTCCCTCTTCCTGCTTCAATGTATGTACATCGCATTTATAAAGATCTGCCATAATCTTTCTCCATACAGGACTTCTGCTTCCACCTCCGCATGCACGCATGGATACAACCTCTGTTCCCAGTTTCTTCAATATTTCATTACAGTCTGCAAGGGAATAAACAACACCTTCCATAATTGCCCTAAGCATATGTGCCTGTCCATGTATGATATTCAGTCCGATAAATGCACCTCTGTATTTGGGATCAATATGAGGTGTTCTTTCGCCCATCAGGAATGGAAGGTAAATCAATCTTTCGCTTCCTATCGGAATATCTTTTGTAAGTTCATTTATCTTGTCATAAAATGATACATTTTCCTCTTCTGCTTTCTGAATCAAATCCTGACAGAAATTATTTTTCATCCATTCAATCGAAAGACCTGCCGACTGAGGACCTCCCATTGTATGCCAACACCCAGGCACTGCACAGCAACACAAATGAAGTGCACCTTCAGGAATTTCCTGATATTTTTTCAGATGAGTATATACAATGCTTGAAGTACCTATTGTTGTAAAAGCCTGCCCCTCTCTTACAATACCTGTTCCAATTGCTGCACAGGCATTATCACTTCCTCCGGCAACCACAACTGTTTCTGTTGATAATCCACACTTCTCTGCAATTTTCGGTAAAAGGTTTCCAACAACTTCCGGTGATTCATACACATCTCCAAGAAGTTCTCTGTCTACTTTCAGAAAATCAAGAATTTCATGCGACCAACATCTGTTTTTTACATCCAGCATCTGCATTCCACTGGCATCTGATGCATCTGTCGCATACTTACCAGTAAGAATAAAGCGGACATAATCTTTTGGAAGCATAATGTGTCTGCACTTTGCAAAAAGCTCCGGCTCATTTTCTCTTATCCAGAGGATCTTTGCTGCCGTCCATCCTGCCATTGGCGGATTCGCTGTGATCTTCATCCATTTTTCCATTGGCAGTTCCAGCATTTCCTCTACCTGCTTCGTAGCTCTCTGGTCACACCAGATAATGGATCTTCTTATAACCTGATTCTCCTCATTCAACATCACAAGTCCATGCATCTGACCAGAAATTCCAATTCCCCGCACATCTTTTCCATTAACCTGACCTTTTTCAACTACACTTTTAATTGTTGAAATCGCTGCTTCTGACCAGTCTGATGGGTTCTGTTCTGCCCATCCGTTTTCAGACTGATACATTGGATATTTGACAGACGCTTCGGCTACGATTTTTCCATTCTGATCTACCAGAATCGTCTTTGTTGCACTGGTTCCCAGATCCACTCCAATTACGTATTTCATCTTATTCCTCCATGGCTGCCTGTTGCTTCATATTGGCAATGTTCTCTGCAAGATTTCCATTAAATAATGCCTTTCCTGAAACAATGATATTTGCTCCGGCCTTTATTACTTTTCCTATATTCCCACAGTTGATACTTCCATCAACTTCTATATCTTTCCACTCCCCGGTATCTGTTGACCGTCTTCTGATATCTTTTATTTTGTCAAGTGTATCTTCAATAAAGTGCTGGCCATCTCTTCCCGGATGAACGGTCATAACCTGTATCACATCTGCAAGCTTCCAGATTTCTTCTGTAAGAACTTCTGCCGAGGTTTCCGGATTCAGAACAATTCCTGCACGAATTCCACATTGCTTTATTTCTTTTAAAGTTTCTGCTACATTGCTGCAGGCCTCATAATGAACAGATATTACATCAGCTCCAGCCTCCTGCATCCTTTTTACAAATCGAACAGGTTCATTTACCATCAGATGAACATCAAATACCAGATCAGCTACACCTTTCAATCCATGAATCATTTTCATTCCACATGCCAGATTCGGTACAAAGCTTCCATCCATTACATCTATATGAACATATTCAGCTCCGGATTTTTCCATTGTTTTTAATTGTTCTCCCAGGCATTTATAGTCTGCTTCCAGTAAGGACGGTGCTATAATGCACATTATTGATCACCTCGTTTATATTTTATTACAGTCAATTACTGTCTGAATTTTCTGAAGTTGTTTTTTATAACCTTTGTTTATTTTCGTCGTATATCCCAGATAAAGTGCATCCAGTATAAACTGATCTGAAACTCTTCTGGTTACTTTATCTCTTCCCACTGTCAGGTCATTTACTGCCGTAAATAAACTGATATCTGTATATCTGAGAAGAGGAGATTTATTCATTTTTGTAATACTAATTGTAACTGCACCTCGCTCTTTTGCGATTTTCATTGCCTCTACTACATTTCTGGATCTACCCTCATAAGAGACAGCTAACGCAACGTCTTCACTTGTAAGATTGCCTGCAGTCATCATCTGCAGCATTACGTCACTATGTACAGAACACGGAATCCCCAATCTTCCAAATTTCATGTATGCCAGCTGACATACTGCAAAGGCATCTCCAACACCGAAGAAATGTATCTCTCTGGCTTTAAGAAGAGCATCCAATGCTTTTTCATAATTTTCGTCATCTGCCAAAACTAATGTATCACTCAACATCTGTACATTACTCTGATAAACCTTTTTCAAAATCGTCTTCATATCGTCTGATACTTTAATATCTTCTGAATGAATTTCCATTCCTTCTGCCAAAGCTCTGATGAAATCCTCCTTCATAGAAGAATATCCATCATATCCCATTCTTTTACAGAATCTGATAATTGATGCTTCACTGCTTCCTGATTCTCTTGCAATCTCTGCAAGCGTTAAATGTGTAATTGCTTCCGGGTTTTCAAGTAATGCAGATGCGATTGCTTTCTCTGCTCTTGGTAACGACGGTAACAAAAATCTGATGCGAACAAATAAATCATTCATATGGCGTGCACTCCATTTCTACTTCATTTATTTAATTTCACTTTGAAGTTTTTTGTTGATTAGAATATAGCATTCTGTTTCAGTGAAGTAAATATCTATAAATATTTTTGTATATTTCCACGTTTTGGCGTGTGTTTTTTGTTGATTACATCCAATTTTTTGGTTGATTTGACGTTTTTACATTTTATTTCACTTCATTTTGAAATTTACAAACACTTAAATACTTCATTTTATTTTTGTAATACGAAGTATAAGCTATAAATATATATAATACCTGTATTCATTTCTATCACTTAGATTCTTTTTTAGCGATGATCCCTACTCTCTTTTGAGAAACAGAGCTACTGACTACTGACAAGAAATATTTTTACGTAAACTCCATAACATGTTATACTTACTATACAATGCTAAGATAAATATCTATCTCAGCCCAATACCAGGAGGATTAATTCATGAAAGCATACGAACGCCTATTATCTTATGTAAAAGTATTCACTCCAAGCAGTGAAGAAACCGGTACTTCCCCATCTACACAATATCAGTTTGACCTTGCCAGACTGCTGGTTCAAGAATTAAAGGAACTGGGTGTGAAAGATGCCGATGTAGATGAACATTGCTATGTCTATGGACATATTCCGGCAACCAGAGGATATGAATCCCGCCAAAAACTGGGCTTTATCGCTCACATGGATACAGTCTCTGATTTCTGCGATCATCCGGTTACTCCGGTTATCACTCCGAATTATGACGGCAAAGACCTTGCACTTGGAACCAGCGGCAGAGTTCTCTCCCCGAAAATGTTCCCTCATCTCTCCACATTAAAAGGCAGAACTCTCATTACTTCCGATGGAACCACCATCCTCGGTGCAGATGACAAAGCCGGAATTGCCGAGATCATGACAATGATCGAGTCCCTCAATGACAATACTATTCCGCATGGTCCCCTCTGTATTGCATTTACCCCTGACGAAGAAATAGGAATGGGACCAGCCCATTTTAATGTACAAAAATTTGGAGCTGATTTTGCTTATACACTTGATGGTGATACAGAAGGTGAAATCCAATATGAAAACTTTAATGCTGCCAGAGCAGTAGTAGAATTTACCGGTGTAAACGTACACCCGGGGTCTTCTAAGAATACAATGGTCAACGCAGCACTTGTTGCCATTGAATTTAACTCCATGCTCCCATCTGCAGATACACCAAGAGATACCGAAGAATATGAAGGATTTTTCCATCTTGATGCCATGAACGGCAATGTCTCCACTGCTATGTTAGACTATATTATCCGTGACCATGATGTAGCATCTTTTGACTGCAGGCTCAAAACCATGGAGCACATCGCCAAGATTCTCAATGAAAAGTGGGGTGAAGGCACTGTAAAACTTACCATTACAGAACAATACAGAAACATGAAAGAAATCATTGATACCTGCATGGAACTAATCGACTGTGCAACTGCTGCCTGCAAAGAATGCGGAACTCCTGCACTTATCACCCCCATCCGCGGCGGCACAGACGGAGCACGCTTAAGTTTCATGGGCGTCCCATGCCCGAACCTTGGAACCGGCGGACATGCTTTCCATGGTCCTTATGAACATATCACTGTGGAAGGAATGGATATTGCTGTTGAAGTGGGATTAAAGATTATTGAATTATTCTATAAATAATTTCATCTGAAAAAATCCAGCAAAAAAACAAGCCTTTCACTGTCGGGTAAGGTAACAGTGAAGGGCTTATTTTAAATTTTGCAAGTCGATTTTCTCTTAGTCTGACTTAATTCGGTTAAACTAATGGTATCATTCCGTATAAGTATTCCCATTTTCATCTGTCCAGATTCCATCACCATTATCACTGAAACCAATACCATTATCGTCTCTGTAATAGTAATCTCCATTTGTCGTCTGTGTAACAGTAACTGTGTTTCCATCAGAAGAAGTTAATGTATGCTGTTCTAAAGTTGTTCCCAAATAATGAGTTGCATCATTTAAAGCGGGATATGTATTTCCATAATCATCTGTATAACTTTCATTTCCGTTATCAGTATATCCAACACCATCATATCCTCTGTACTCAACAGAATAATCAGAATACAACACCCTTTCAATTTCAAATGTACTGCCGCCACTTCCTCGTACTGTCAATGATGATGTATTAATAACCGTTTTATCTGTAGTATCATCTCCAGGGGTTCCATTATTATCTGTATCTGAATAACCATCTCCCGAATTATCCGAATCAGGATTCTGACCGTCAGAATTTTCCCCCATTTCATCAGAAGAATTCACTCCTGTCTGATTCTGATTTTCTTCCTGATCTGCAGCATCAATCTGTTCTGAACTCTCTGTCGAACCATCACGGTTTGAATCCTCCGGCTTATCTCCCTTTCCTGTCAGCTGCTGACCACCGGACGTTTCATGAGCTGCCACCATATCAACCAATTCTCTCTTCTTAGCATCTTCTTCGGAATCCTGTCCTGTTTCATCTCCATCTTTTGGTATCTGATCCTGCGTATTCTCCGCCCCGGAAATCACCTCTCCCGAAAAACAAAACACCAGATTTCCTCCAACAAGCACCATCGCCAAAAGTACTCCTGGAAGAATATTCTTCCGAAGCTTCTTCATATTAAGCATATACAGAATTCTGTCTTTAAAAACCATACTGCTGTCATTCAGACTTGCCGTCACATAAGGCACCTGATTATCTATGGCAACGGTTCTCAGCAGAAGTTTCCGGTACAGTTTACGTTCTGCTCTGCTGCAAACACGGACAACTTCCGCATCGCAGAGATTCTCAATATCCTTGTCAGCTTCCCACAGCATAAACAACAGTGCCGGATTAAACCAGTACACAGATGCACAGATTCTCAGAAGCATCTTATACCACAAATCCTTATGTAAATAATGCGTCAGCTCATGATGATAAACCAGCTTCAGCTCTTCCGCTGAATATCCAACTGCCGGAAGATACAATTTCGTCCGGAATAATCCCGTCAGAAGCGGCGTACTGAGTCCTGCATTCTGCATCAGTTCAGGTCTTCGGCCAATCCCTTTCTGTTCACACACATCCCGGTACATTTTCCACTTCATCAGATCATTCACCGGAAGACTCATCCGTTTCAGGCTTCTCATAGAAAAATAATATGCACAGATCTCTGCCAGTAATTTTATAACCACACCTGCCAGCCATACGATTATAAAAATCTTTGCAGCCAGCGGTACGATATGTCTGCCAGACAATGCTGCAGATTTTGAAGCAGACTGCACTTCATCTGTCAAAACTGTGTCTGCGGATGTTTTGTCTGTCACAACCGTATCCTGCAGTTTTTTATTTACAGTACTGCTATCCTCTGAATTTACCTTAGGAGAATTTACATTCGCAGAATCTGCATTTGCCGAAGTTATTCTCTTCGCAGTTATCTTTTCATTCCCACTGCTCTCAATCCCCGGCACTTTGAAATTTATAAGGGAAAAATCCGATGGAAGTCGCACAGGAACCAGCAGACTCACTGCAACAGCCAGCCAGACCACGTACTTCCATCTTGCTGTAAATCTGTTCTTTAACAAAACAGATAACCCCAGCACAAGAAAAATAACAACTGCGGAAATAATATTAAGCTTCAAAACATGTAATGCAAATTCCGCCATCACTTATTCCTCCTTCTCATCCAATTCCCTCAGAAAATCACTGAGATCCTGTATTTCCGCTGAACTTATCTTCTTTCCCTGATAAAGAGAAGTTACAAACTTCTTAAGAGAATTTCCGTAAAGTTTCTCCAGTACACTCTTACTTTCATTTGCCTGATAATCTTCCTGGGATACCAGAGGCGTATACAGATTCATCTTTCCCTGCTTCTCCACAAAAACGAAATTCTTATTCTCTAATCGGGTCAGCAGTGACAAGATCGTAGTCGGAGCCAATTGTTTCTTTACATTCACCAGCTTCTCAATCTCTGCCCGGGTCATCGGCGGAGTCCCGTTCCATAAAGCCAGCATAATATCCAACTCTGACTCCGGCAGACGCTGATATGCTTTTTTCAATAAAATCACCTCATTTCTTCTACAATTGTAGGAATAATTTTATTGTAGCAACCACACAATAATCTGTCAATGCTAATTTATCTCTGTATAATCATTACCATTTTCGTCCGTCCAGGTTCCGTCTCCATTGTCAGTAAAACCAGTTCCATTATCATCCCGATAATAATAATCTCCATTTGTTGTCTGTGTAACTGTAACCGTATCTCCATCAAAAGACTCCAGTGTATGCTGCTCTAATGTTATTCCCAGGTAATGTGTTTCATCATTTAAAGCCCTATAAGTATTCCCATACTCATCTGTATAACTCTCATCACCATTATCCGTATATCCTACACCATCATCATCCCGGTAACAATAATCCCCGTTTGTTTGCTGAGTAATCGTGAAAGTACTTCCATCCTCTCTCACAAGCGTCAATGTCTCAAGAGAACTATTATTGTCACCATCCTCATCTGTATTCACATTTACCTCATCAGAAGCCTCTGTTTCCCCTGTCTCTGAATTCTGATCTTCATTCTGATCACTTCCACTATTGTCAGAACCATTCTGCTTATCCAATGCTGGATTTCCCGGATAAGAAATACTCTCCACCATCTCACGTACCTTACCAATATCATCCACATCCTTCGCAAATCCCTTTACCACATAAAGGTCACTGCCAACAGAATAAGCCGTCTCGTAACAAGCCGCATACTGGTCACTTGCCTTCGCAAACAATGGCGTATCATCATCTGCATCATACTTATAAACACCAACCCAGTCCTTACCGCTCACAAAATAAGCATATGTTCCCTTCATATCCTTCTGCTCCCAGTCTGAACTCACCGGCTGCGGGTCAAACTTCTCATTCCCGCTATCCGTGGCCCACACAGCACCCGTTCCAGCCACTGACATGCAAAATACTGATAACGAAGCAACAATCGTAATAAATCTTTTTCTGTTCATAAAAATTCCCCTTTCGTCATTAATTGTAACTTCATTTTTATCCGTTTCTTCTACTTTTGTAGAAGTTAATCATATACTACATCTGTAGAAGATTAATGTCAAGCTGTTTTTCTACAAATGTAGTAATATATAATTTTTTTCATTTAAAGACAAAAAATCAAAAAAAGACCAGCTGACATCCAGCTGGCCTTCTCTATTTCCTTGATTTAAGTCAAACGGATATTCGCAATCCGCTTCGCTCCTTATTTGATTCGGTTAAAAAGCACAATTTTATTTTTGCACATAAAAAACCAGCTAACTACTAGCTGGTTTCCACTATATCTTCAAAACTACATACATGTTGACATTTCCTTGAGATTCATTCTTCCTGCGA
>SAMEA3387450__coassemble_1566_pt1 | contig 18433 bp, 16 predicted proteins | sample SAMEA3387450__metabat2_high_PE_006 | metagenome-assembled genome bin SAMEA3387450 (sample SAMEA3387450) | Felis catus | biome: Faeces | place: United Kingdom | collected 2012
TTTCCGTTTTCACGAAGGCATTTCTCTATTGCGCTTTGTCTTTCCTCAGTAAACATAGCCCCCTCTTTCCTCATCCATTCATGATAACCTGTATCTTTCAGTGAATCCTGTTTTCTTCACTGTTCATCTTCAGGTGTAATATTGTTATTTCGGAATTTCTATTCTGTAAGTTTTGGATAATGACATTTTACAATATGACCCGGTGCAATTTCAACAGGTGTCGGCACCTGTGTCTTACATTTTTCTGTACAATGTGGGCAGCGTGTATGGAACAGACATCCGCTTGGCGGATTACTCGGACTTGGAAGATCACCTTTTAATGTAATACGCTCTTTCTTCACTTCCGGATCCGGGATCGGAACTGCGGAAAGAAGTGCTCTTGTATATGGATGTCTCGGGTTTGCATACAGTTCTTTCTTCGGAGCTGTCTCTACGATCGTACCCAGATACATAACACCGATCCTGTCTGAAATCATCTCAACGACACTCAGGTCATGGGAAATGAACAGATAGGTAAGATTAAAGTCTTTCTGTAACTGCTGCAGAAGATTTAATACCTGCGCCTGGATAGAAACATCAAGGGCAGATACCGGTTCATCTGCAATGATCAGCTTTGGCTGCACTGTCAGCGCTCTGGCAATTCCGATACGCTGGCGCTGACCACCGGAGAATTCATGCGGGTAACGCTCTCCATGAGACGGGCTTAATCCTACAGTGCCGAGAAGTTCATGTACTTTCTTAAGGCGCTCTCCTGCACTCATATTTGTGTGGATCAGAAGTGGCTCACCGATAAGATCCTGAACTTTCATTCTCGGATTCAGGGAACCATATGGATCCTGGAAAACCATCTGAATATCAGAACGCAACGGACGCATTTCCTTCTCTGAAAGTCTGGAGATTTCTTTTCCTTCAAACCAGATTTCACCGGAGTCCGGTATGATCAGATGATCAATCAGTTTACCTGTCGTAGATTTCCCGCATCCAGACTCACCTACCAGAGAGAAAGTTTCACCCGGATAGATATCGAATGATACATCATTTACAGCATGGACAAATTTCTTCTTGCTGAACATTCCTCCGTTTGCCTGGAATGTTTTCTTCATATTCTTTACTGATAATAACGGCTCGCTCACAGGTTACGCCTCCTTTCCGGTTTTGTTGAGCAGATGGCATCTGCATTTTCTGGTACCTGCTTCGTTGATATCTGCAAGCTCCGGTTCCTGTTGATGACAGATATCCATTGCATATTTACATCTTGGTGCAAACTTACATCCTTTCGGCATTACGGACAGATCCGGTACGCTTCCCGGAATGGACGGAAGAGATTCCACACCACTTCCAAGTTTCGGTACAGAACCAATCAGCCCCTGTGTATATGGATGTTTCGGATCTGCAAAAAGTTCCTGCACAGGCGCTTCTTCTACAATTCGGCCGGCATACATAACAACAACTCTGGAACACATTTCAGCAACAACACCAAGGTCATGTGTGATCATCAGAATACCTGTATTCTTCTTTGCCCTGATGTCCTCCATCAGCTCCAGGATCTGTGCCTGAATGGTAACGTCAAGGGCTGTAGTCGGCTCGTCCGCAATAAGAAGCTCCGGCTCACAGGACATTGCCATAGCAATCATAACACGCTGGCACATACCGCCTGAAAGCTGGTGCGGATAACTCTTTAATGTCATATCTGGTTCAGGGATACCTACTGATTTCAGTACTTCGAATGCTCTGTTGTGCGCTTCTTCTTTTGAGAAATTGTTATGGAGCAGGATTGCTTCTGTCAGCTGTTTCTCAATTCTCATACATGGGTTCAGAGAGTTCATCGGCTCCTGGAAGATCATGGCAACTTCACGTCCTCTGATCTTTCTCATGCCTTTTTTATCTTCTTTGAGAAGATCCTTGCCATTAAGCAGGATCTCACCGTTGGAAATCTTACTGTTACGTGCCAGAAGTTTCATAATGGAAAGGGAGGTTACGGATTTACCGCATCCGGACTCTCCTACCAGACCAAGAATCTCACCTGGCTGAATGGAGAAACTTACATTATTAACTGCTGTCACCCATGTTTTATCTCTTTTAAACTCCGTACGGAGGTTCTTTACTTCTAATAATTTTTCTGCCATGGTTTCTTCCTCCTAGTTCATCTTTGGATCCAGGGTATCTCTGAGACCGTCGCCCAGCAGGTTGAATGCCAGAACTGTAAGGAAGATCAGAATACCAGGGAACAGTACCATGTGAGGAGCTGTATTCAGATAGTTACGTCCTGTGGAAAGCATGGAACCCCAGTCAGGCTCTGTAACGTTTGCACCGAATCCCAGGAAGCTTAAGGATGATGCAGCAAGGATTGCAGTACCTACACGCATGGTAAAGTTAACGATCATAGACTGGATCGTACCAGGGAAAATATGTACAAACAGGATTCTTGTGTTTGAACATCCCAGGGAACGGGCAACCTCTACATAAGGAGCCTGCTTTACGGAAATCGTCGCGCTTCGTATGATTCGTGCGAAGGACGGCACTGTAAATACCGCAACTGCGATCATAACGTTTACCATACCCTGTCCGATGATGGCAACAACTGCGATAGCCAACAGGATATCAGGGAAAGCGAAAAGTACATCACAGCATCTCATAATCAGGGAATCGATAATTCCGCCGTAGAAACCTGCGATCAGTCCGAGAACAACACCGATAGCCGTACCAATGATCGTCGCTGTCAGCGCGCATGTAAGAGAAAGTCTGGTACCAACCATCAGACGTGAGAAAACATCCTGTCCGTATTCATTGGTTCCCCAGATGTGGGCTGCGCTTGGCCCCTGCATCATAGCTGTGTAATCCGGTGCCTGCGGATCATACGGAACTACATACGGTCCGATGATTGCCATTAAGATAATAAAAACTATAAATGCCAGAGAAATCACTGCTGTTTTTCTCTTCATGAATTTCTTGACAAATTCTTTGAACTTGCTCTGTGCCTTAGGGAGTTCTTCGGCAGCAGCAAGGTTAATATTTGATGTTGTGTTCTTATCTGCCATCTTCTCTCCTCCTCTACTCATAACGTACTCTTGGGTTAATCACGCCATAAAGAACATCTACGATCAGGTTGATCAGGATATATTCTGTAGCAAAGAACAGCAGTAATGCCTGAACAACTTTGTAATCTCTCATCTGGATGGAGTCTACCAGAAGACGTCCAAGCCCGGGGATGGAGAATACTGTCTCTGCCATAACAGATCCGGAAAGGAGACCACCGATCTGAAGTCCGGCTACTGTTACGATCTCGATCAGAGAGTTCTTAAATGCATGGCGCATAACAACCAGTGATTCAGAAAGACCTTTGGCGCGTGCGGTACGCACATAGTCCTCACGCATGGTCTCAAGCATGGAAGATCTGGAAAATCTGGCAAGTACGGCCATGATTCCTGCTCCCATTGTAAGTGATGGAAGAATATAGCTCTTCCAGGTTTCCAATCCACTGGTTGGAAGCCATCCCAGGCTTACTGAGAAAAGCTGGATTAATTCCAGACCTAACCAGAAACTTGGAACAGATATACCTGCGATTGCTATGATCATACCTACATAATCAAGAATTCTGCCATGAAATACGGCAGCGATGATACCGATTGCAATACCGATGATCGCAGCCCATATCATGGATGAGAATGTCAGCATGATAGTTGGTTTCAGTCTTGGTGCGATTGTCTCTGCTACGGTTTTACCGTTTTTGATAGAGCTTCCCAGATCTCCTGTAAAAAGACCTTTCATATATTTGCCATACTGTACAAGTAGTGGCTCATCCAGTCCCAGCTGTTCACGTATAACTGCCACATCTTCCTTTGTTGCATCCTGACCGGCTACCAGTCTTGCCGGGTCACCGGGAATCATATGGATAAACATAAATACTACGAATGAGATAACCAGAAGCAGCGGGATCGTGCTTATCAAACGTTTACCTAAATAACGTCCCATATTTTTCCTCCTTATCATTTTCTTACCTGTTGTTTATATTTGATACTTTATAGTCGGAGAACTGCCATAGTGAATCTTATGGCAGTTCTCCGGTTTGAACATCTTTGTCCTGTATTCATACTGCTGTATCGGCAGTATTTTTATGGAATTGCTGCAATTTCAGATCAGGCAGCCAGATTTATGTTCTTCGCATCCTGTTCTCAAACAAATTACTTACTGTGCTAAAGTTGCATTTGCGAAGTTAAATGCTCCGTCCGGAGATACATATACGCCAGACAGATAAGATTTTGTAGAATAGATGATCTGGTCATTGCCAAGGAATAACCACGGGCATGCTTCCCATGCAATCTTCTGCGCATCGCTATAGTATTTAGCCTGTTCTTCTTCGTTAGCTGTTGCAAGACCTTCATCCATATCTTTATCAAAATCAGCATCGTTGAAATATGCTGTGTTTGCACTTGTAGGAGGGCACATTGTACTGTAAAGCAGGGAACGTAAAGAACCATCCATTGTGAAGTCAGATGCAGACCAGTTTACATACCACATATTGATCTCAGCATCTTCTTTGTCAACATAAATCTTGTCACTTACAGTTGCAGGCTCCATTGGCTGAACGTCAACTTCGATACCAATCTGAGCAAGCTGCTGGGAAATAAATGTCATACCTTTGATTTCCTGTGTTGTGTTATCGCCCCACAGAGTAAGTTTGAATCCGTCTTCGTATCCGGCTTCTTTCATAAGTTCTTTTGCTTTGTCTACATCATATGTGTAAGCTTCCTGCTCTTCATATCCGCCGATAATAGATGGAACTACAGATGTAGCCGGTTTTCCGTATCCGGAATACATTAACTGGATGTATGCATCTTTGTCGATCGCATAGTTCATAGCCTGACGTACTTTTACATCAGAAAGCTGTTCCAGATCCATGTTCAGAGTTACATATCTCATGATGTTGGAGTCTGCTGTAAGGATATTTACATCGTCTGTTCCTTTGATTGCTTCGATCTGGTCAGACGGTGTAGGATAGATGAAGTCTGCTTCACCTGTCTGAAGCATAGCTGTACGTGCACCTGCTTCCGGAACCTCTTTGATTGTTACAGTGTCAACGCCCGGTTTGTCTCCCCAATAATCATCATTGCGCTTAAAGCTTGTGTGGTCTCCCTCTTCCCATTCTGTACATACATATGGGCCGGTTCCGCATGGATGGTTCATGATATCATTGCCATACTCTTCAAGAGCTGCAGGGCTGATGATACAGAACTGTGTCAGACGGTTGATAAATGGTGCCCATGCCTGTGTCAGTTTGATAACCAGTGTGTAATCATCCGGTGTTTCAATGCTGTCTACACGAGGTGTTTCAGATCCGTCTTCGTTAGTTACGATAAATGTTCTTCTCTGACGAAGGTTGTTGTCTTTGTTAACTACACGATCGTAGTTTGCTTTAACTGCTGCTGCATTGAAGTCTGTTCCGTCCTGGAATTTAACGCCCTGACGAAGTTTGAAAGTATAAGTAAGAGAGTCATCGGAAACTTCCCATGATTCAGCAAGTTTGCCTGTTAATTCCTGGTTCTCATCAAAAGAAACCAGTGTCTCGTATACACCACGTGTAGCAGAGATTGCGTTTGTATCCGGAATGTTTGCCGGGTCCATGGAGCTTACGCTTCCTTCGATTGCGATCACCAGATCATTGTCGGATGATTTGGAATCTTCATTTGTGGCTTTGAGAATATAGCCGTCATCATCTGCTGCAAATGCTGTAGCGGACATGGAAACTGTCATTACTCCTGCAAGAGCTGCTGCCATAACTTTTTTGTACATTTTCATAGTTTTCTCTCCTTTTCTTTCTGTACATTGTTACTTAGTTACAATCATGAAGTTAATTTTGGGTACAAAAAAAGTGTTTTTATATTTTTGCGTCTTTGCAATGTATAAAAATCGTGCAGCAATCCATTTACTTACATGCTCCTTTGCATCTTCATAAAAACACTTAGTTGTTTAACTTGACTCCAGTATAGCAAGCCGTTGTCCTATTGTCAATTATTTTGTCGTATTTTATATTATTTTTTTAGTGGTATTATACCAATACCTGACAGTGAAATTGGTATAAATCACTATGGATCAAGGATTATTTATTCTTGTTTGGTATTATTCGGTTATAATCTGTACAAACAATAAGTCCTCTAAACCTTATAGTTGGTTCAGAGGACTTATGTTGTTATCATATCTGTTTCTTTACATGAACCTGTAGCTGATTGTACGGGATTTCAATTCCGTTTGCATCAAATGCTTCTTTGATCAGTTCATTAAGCCGCCACCTGGCAGGCCAGTATGTCTCCGTAGCCACCCACACACGCAGGCCCATGACCACTGCGCTCTCTCCAAGCTCATCTACAAACACCACCATTCCCTGGTCGTCTTTCGTATCTTCATCATTATGAAGGATTTCTTCCAGGATTGCTTTTGCTTTCTTAATGTCTGAATTATAAGAAATTCCTACTTTGATCTCCAGCTTACGAAGATCTCTGGCAGTTACATTTGTAATAATGCTGCCGGACAGCGTTCCATTTGGGATTACAATGTGTTTGTTATCTATGGAAATCAGAGTTGTATAACAGATTTCTATTTTGTATACAATTCCTTCGCACCCATTCTGCTGTGCGATAATGATATAATCTCCCACCTGAAATGGTTTGAAGATCAGAAGCATGATCCCGCCTGCGATATTTGCAAGGCCGCCCTGCAATGCAAGACCTACCGTTACACCGGCAGTACCAAGCAGTGCTGCAATAGAGGATTCCTTTACACCAAAATGAGTGGCAATGCTAAATACCAGCAAAATGTAAAGTACAATTCTCAACAGCGACCCTGTAAACTGGATCACACCTTTGTCTACAGACGCACGCTCCATGGACTTCTTTATGAAAGAAACAAACCACTGGATCACTTTGCGCCCGCCCACAAATACCAGCAATGCCATTACTACTTTCAGCCCCAGTTTGGTCAAAGCCGGAAGATAGTCTGAAAAATACTGCTTATAGCTGTAATATAAACTTTTTGCCTCCTGAATTTCCTGTTCCAATATTTTTCACCTGCTCTCTTATATTTTTGTCATGTATTATTTTTCTGCCCTTCTTTCATTTAACAGACAGCTTTTCATATAATATCAGGGTTAAAAGATGTCTTTCCCCTGACTTGATATCAACGAATTACTCCGCTGCTTTGCAGATCCCGCAATTCTCATATAAGAGTAGCATAACATACCTCATTCTCTGTAACAATCAATTTTATTCGGGCAAAAAAGAAAGCGGACAATATATCCGCTTTACTGACACAGGACTTCACGCTCTGATGAGCTAAAATCAATATGCATTATTTATAAGGATTGCTATAAGCGCAGAATAATCCCCTCTTTTCCCGAAAACAAAAAATAAATAATTAGTTGAATAATCAGTATCGCCGGAACTCCTGTCTTAAATTTCGGCTTTCTTGTTTTATGATGAAATACCTTCATACCGGCCAGAGCTCCCACCGACCCTCCGATCACCGCCAGAAATATCAGCCGCGCTTCTGGTATGCGCCACTGTCCGGCTTTTGCCCTGCTTTTATCCAAGCCATAGATAAAAAATGTGACTACATTAATGATAATCACATAAATATATAGAAGATTTGTAGATGTCATCTGCACCTGTGAATTCCTTTCTTTAATCTTAACATGCCAGACCTGCGATCACTGATTCAAAATCTTCATCATAGCCATCATATTTAAGTTCCAGAGGTTCTTCCACGCCAAGACTTAATACTCCGAGAATAGATTTGGCATCAATAAAAATTTTTCCTTTAAATACAATATCAATATCAAATGGACATCTGACTGCCGCACTGACCAGTTTCTTTGCTGCCTCCACGTTATTGATCTTAATTGTCTTATTCGCTGTTGTCATATTCGGTAATCTCCCTTTCCTTTTGGTCTCCGTCCTATTGTCAGGACTTTTATATTGATTTTTTGACCCAGTCGTATTATACTGATTCACACATTGATATACAAACGTTATTTTTCTATATCAGATATTCTATTTTTATATAGCATAAGGAGCCGACTGTATCATGATTCTTGATTATTATCGTATTTTTTACTATGTTGCCCAGTATAAGAGTTTTTCCAAAGCAGCCGACGTTATGGGAAACAATCAGCCTAACATTACCCGGTGTATGAATATTCTGGAGAATGAGCTGGGATGTAAACTTTTTATCCGTTCCAATCGCGGAGTGCAGCTGACCATTGAAGGAGAAAGACTTTTTGAACATGTATCAATTGCAATAGAACAGCTTGTATCAGGAGAAAATGAACTTCTCAAAGATAAAGGTCTGGAAAGCGGACTTGTAAATATTGGTGCCAGTGAAATCGCACTGCGTTTATTTCTGCTGAACGAACTGGAAGTTTTTCATCACCGTTATCCACATGTAAAGCTGAGAATCTCTAATCATTCCACACCACAGGCAGTTCAGGCACTGGAAAACGGTCTGGTAGACTTCGCCGTAGTCACTACTCCTGTTGCGCTGAAGAAGCCTCTCCAGAGAGTTCCTCTGTATTCTTTCCGGGAGATTCTTATCGGCGGAGAGGAATATGCAGAAATTGCCTCCAGAAGACACCGTCTGCAGGACTTGCAGGATATCCCTCTGATTGGAATCGCACCAGGCACCAGTACAAGGGAATTATATACGCAGTATTTCATGCGCCATAACCTTCCCTTCTCACCTGATATGGAAGTGGCAACTACTGACCAGATCTTCCCTATGGTGCAGCACAACCTGGGAATCGGATTCTTCCCTGAAGAGCTTGCTGCTGAACATATTGCTCAGGGGAAAATCGTCCAGATTCCCATTGAAGAGCCTCTTCCTGAACGAAAGATCTGTCTGATCCGCAATGTAAAAAGGCCACAGAGCATTGCAGCACGCAGCCTTGAAGAACACCTCACATCACACCGGGAAACAGAATAACTGTTACTGCAGACAGCAGTACCCCCAAAAGCAGGGATTACTCCTGCAGATATCCGGTCTGCAGTGGTAATCCCTGTTTTATTGATGTTATTTATTTAATCCTTTCATGGACAAGCTGATACGTTTTTTCTTCATATCAACTCCGATTACTCTTACATCTACGATATCCCCTACACTCACCGCTTCCAGAGGATGTTTGATAAATCTCTCTGTCATCTCGGAAATGTGCACCAGACCGTCCTGATGTACACCGATATCTACAAATGCACCGAAATCAATAACATTACGGACAGTTCCCTTCAGCACCATTCCTTCTTTCAGATCTTTCATTTCAAGAACGTCTGAACGAAGAATCGGTTTCGGCATGTCATCACGAGGGTCACGGGCCGGTTTCTCCAGTTCTTTCACAATATCGCGAAGTGTAATCTCACCGATTCCCAGTTCTGCTGCCATCTTCTTATAGTCTTTTACCTGCAGGGAAAGTCCAAGGAGATTTCCTGCCACAACATCATTTGGCTTATATCCAAGTTTTGAAAGAAGTGCAGATGCCGCTTCATAGCTTTCAGGATGTACACTTGTTGCATCCAGAGGATTCTTTCCACCTGAAATACGCATGAAACCTGCACACTGTTCAAATGCCTTCGGTCCTAATTTCGCTACCTTGAGAAGTTCTTTTCTGTCTGTGAACTGACCGTTCTCTTCTCTGTAAGCTACGATATTTTTGGCAATTGCTTTGCTGATACCGGAAATATACTCAAGCAAAGATGCAGATGCTGTATTTAAATCTACACCAACTTTATTTACACTGTCTTCTACAACGCCGCTTAATGCTTCATCCAGTTTCTTCTGGTTCATATCATGCTGATACTGACCTACACCGATAGATTTCGGGTCGATCTTAACCAGTTCTGCAAGGGGATCCTGTACACGTCTTGCAATGGAAGCCGCACTTCTCTGTCCTACATCAAAGTTCGGAAATTCCTCTGTAGCCAGTTTGCTTGCAGAATACACAGATGCTCCTGCTTCATTTGTGATAACATACTGCACCTTTTTCTCCGGGATTTCTTTGAGCATATCCACGATCACCTGCTCAGATTCACGACATGCTGTACCGTTTCCTACTGAAATAAGGGATACACCGTATTTTTCGATCATACCTTCCACTGTATCCTTAGCAGCACGGATTTTTTTCTCAGTAGTCGGAGCTGTGGGATAGACAACTGTTGTATCCAGAACTTTACCCGTTACATCTACAACTGCCAGCTTACAGCCTGTACGGAACGCAGGATCCCATCCAAGTACGACTTTGCCTGCGATTGGAGGCTGCATCAGAAGCTGTTCCAGATTCTTGCCGAATACATGGATTGCGCCGTCTTCTGCCTTATCAGTAAGGTCACTGCGGATTTCTCGCTCGATAGCCGGTCCGATCAGACGTTTGTAACTGTCTTCTACAACTGCTTTCAGAATCGGAGTTGTATTCGGGTTGTCTTTTTTGATCACTCTCTTATTCAAATAACGAAGGATGTCTTCCTCCGGTGCATTTACTTTAACAGTGATAAATTTCTCTTTCTCACCACGGTTTAACGCAAGAATACGGTGTCCTGCCAGTTTCCTGACCGGCTCCTCGAATTCATAATACATCTCATATACAGACTGAGTTTCCGCATTCTTTGCTGTGGAAGAAATACTTCCGTTCTTTGTTGTCAGGTTACGGATGTAGATACGATAGTCTGCTTCATCGGAAATACGCTCTGCAATAATATCTTTAGCTCCGTTCAATGCTTCTGCAACATTCTTAACGCCCTTTTCTTCGGAGACGTATGCCCTGGCTTCCTCTTCTACCGGCTTGTCTGTCATCTGCAGAAGAATGATATCTGCCAGTGGTTCCAGCCCTTTCTCTTTGGCAATTGTCGCACGGGTACGGCGTTTCGGGCGATATGGTCTGTATAAGTCCTCTACTACAACCAGTGTCTGGGCATCCAGAATCTGTTTCTTCAGTTCCTCAGTCAGCTTGCCCTGGTCTTCGATGCTCTTTAATACCTGATTCTTCTTATCTTCCAGATTTCTCAGATACGTCAGTCTCTCAAAGAGTGTACGAAGCTGCTCATCATTAAGGGAACCTGTTGCTTCTTTTCTGTATCGGGAAATGAATGGGATGGTGTTGCCTTCGTCAATTAATTTGACTGCAGCTTCTACCTGCCATTTCTCCACCTTCAATTCCTGTGTGATTACCTGAATAATATCCATTATTTGTTTCTCTCCTCTTGTTGCTTGTGTGCCAACAAGTTGATTTCTCGAACAATCTTGCGTCTAAATTTCTTATTTCCGCGTTGTCGTCGGTCGCCGTAGCCACCGCTACGCCTCCTTCCTCCGCCTTGAAATAAAAAAATTTATCCTGCAAGATTGTTTCAAGAATCAACTTGTCGGCACACTTGTCAGAATTCAGATTGATTTTTTATCATCAAAAATGCTCTTGTGATAGGGTATCAATCTGGCGGTGATTTGTCAAGTGCGGGATAACAGCGTATAAAAAGTAAATTACCCAAAATATTCATTAAGCTGTGCAATAAATTCCTCCGGAACCTTCCGTTCAAACGGAAAGCCTTCAATATTTCCCAGTCTGTCTGCAATATAGCCGAGCAGAACTGCACTTCTCTCCAATGACCAGTCTGACAGCAGTGCAATGGTGTCATGACGGGTATGCATGCCAAACCCATCTCTGTTCAGCGTCATTGCAGGGATTCCTTTCCATGCAAAAGTATTGGAATCACTTCCCCATATCTGGTTCTTCGTTGACATTCCGATACCGATTTCATGAGCCATGTATGTAATCATGCTGCAGACAGACGCATCACCGGTGATCCCTGCCACAGTTCCGCCTACAAGCTGTCCGGCAAGATCTACATTCATGTTAAAACGATGTGCCGAAAGTTCATTTTCATGAATTTTGATATAATTCTGACTTCCCAGCAGACCTTTCTCTTCTGCGCCAAACCATATGAATTCCATTGTTCTGCGTGGTCTGTGTGCATGGAAATATCTGCACAGTTCCATAATGATCGCTGCTCCGGACATATTATCATACGCCCCCGGTCCCTCCGGAACAGAATCATAATGTGCAGTCAGAGTCAGGATTTCCTCTGCCTTATCTGTCCCCTCGATACGTGCCACTACATTACGGGATGTACGTGTTACTGTCTCCTGCTCTACAGATAAACATACCTGAGATGCACCTTTCGTTACCAGTTCGATGGCATCTTTGTAATGAATGCTTACTCCAGGAATTCTGTTATCATAATTCTGAGCCTCTTTTCCTGCCGCCTTTTTCTCTTCTCCCGGCAGATTCTTTGGCAGAGCGTATGCACGTGGAACCAGATCCACGCCTTCATCTAACGGAGAACCTGCAATACTGATGAATCCCACAGCACCGGCTTTCACCAGCTTCCGGTACATATCTTTTCTCACTGGATCATTTACCATAACAATCTTTCCGCTGACATGTGCAAGGCTGATATCATCACCGTTCTCTGCATACGCAAATGGTGCTTCCAGCCCGTCCTCTGCTGTGTTTCCGCATCTTCCATATCCGGTTACTGTGTATTCTTTTGTATATGGCTCTGTTACTTTCAGCTTTGCTTTTTTTATCTGAAAGGTATCAAAAGAAAATTCTTCCAGATGACTCTCCACGCCAAAACTGTCCAGAGTTTTCTGAATCCTTTCTGCTGCTTTTTCTTCTCCTGCAGTTCCTGCCTCTCTGATATAATCAAAATCTGCCAGAAATTCCAATTGACGCTTTCCACTGATCTCATTTGTATCCATAATCGTAAAAACCCTTTCTCTTTTCTTGAATTGCTATAGAAAAGACCTTTTTCTTCTGATAATATGATGTCAGGGCCAAAAGGTCTTTTAACCCTGATATCATAATACTTATCATAGCAAAAAGGTCTTCAATTTAATAAACTGTATTTTTATTTCAGACTGTCAAAATATTCATCCCATGGTTTCAGTTCGTTGTCTTCTTCCTCTTCTTTTGGTGATGAATCATTCTGCTCTTTTTTATCATCCATATCTGCCTGAACATTCTGCATTTCTGTGTTGTCTGTAATGTTCTGTTCATCTTCGTTTTCATAAGAAACCGGCTCTTCCGGCATACGCCAGAACTGCTGCGGATGCGTCTGTTCTTCCTGTGGCTGTTCACTCTGTGAATGGCTGTCAAACATGGGATTAACATAGTCTCGTGCTGCACGTTCTTCTTCCTCTTTCTGCACTTTAAGCTCCCCTGTCAGATCACGATAGAACATTACTTCTGTCATAGCCATATATGGAAATATCCACAAGAGTGCAATATAGAACGTAAAAACAGAAAGAAGCATCAATGGGATAAAGCTTATCTTCAGCATCAGATATCTTCCGAAGTTTCCATGCATCATCTCCAGACTCTCTTTCATAGCCTCTGTACTTTTCAATTCCGGCTTATCTGCCAGAATATAATAAGTCATCTCCAGAGGAATGACCAGAATCTGATAAACAATCATTCCCACGATCATCAGAAAAACACCTGTATACAGCCAGGTGATCAGCACTTCCACAGAAGCATCTTCACCCGGAAGATTCGTATTACTGTAAATCGTATATGGCAGCATGGTAAGCAGATTCAGTACTGCCATGAAAAATCCGGCAACGATCACTCTGTCCGGATGATGTCTGTAAAAATAAAACAGGTCATTTAATAAAGCTGCTTTCCCTCTGGCAATATTCAGATACATATAATTCATACCTGCCGCTGTCACATTGATCAGCAGAGTCAGAATAAATGTAAACGCATACGACAGCACAATATCAATTGTTTCCTCTCCCGGAAATAAAGCCGAGGATATCATGCTGCTGATCAGAGCCAACGCCTGAACTGCAACAAATGCCAGGATCAGTATCCCATATTTTCCTGACATGGCCTGCTTCGCATAGTTTTTTAATTCACGTCTCGATGTCATGTAATTCTCCTAAATCAGTCTGCCAGACCAAAGGCATCATGTACTGCATTCATTGCGCGCACGCCGTCCTTTTCATTGATCAGAACTGTCACACGAATCTCGGATGTAGAGATCATATTGATGTTTACACCCTCATTATAGAGGCTCTCAAACATCTTTGCAGCTACTCCGGGATTACTCATCATTCCTGCACCTACGATGGAAAGCTTCGCAATATTTCTCTCAGAATGAAGCTCTGCAAATCCAAGTCTTGCCTGATTTGCATCCAGAACTGCAACTGCATCATCCAGATCATTTCCATCTACTGTGAAAGAAATATCCTTTCTGCCCGCACGTCCGATAGACTGCAGGATCACATCTACATTAATATTCTTCTTCGCAAGGGTATCAAATAATTTAAAAGCCACACCCGGCTCATCCTTTAATCCGATTACCGCAATTCTCACTGCATCTGTATCCAGCGCAACACCGCTGATCAACATTCTCTCCACTGTAACTTCCTCCTTTACCACAGTTCCTTCACTGTTGTTTAAACTTGAACGTACCACAAGCGGCACGCCATATTTCTTCGCCATCTCCACAGAACGGTTGTGAAGTACACCTGCCCCGAGAGTCGCAAGGTCAAGCATTTCATCGTAAGTGATCTCTTTGAGCTTTCTTGCTTTCGGAACCTTACGCGGATCTGCTGTGTAAACACCATCTACATCTGTATAGATTTCACAGGCATCTGCATGAAGAGCAGCCGCAAGAGCAACCGCTGTTGTGTCAGAACCGCCTCTTCCAAGAGTCGTATAATCATCATACTTGTCAACTCCCTGGAAGCCGGTAACTATTACAATCTTTTTGCTGTCCAGCTCTCTTCTGATACGCTCTGTATCAATTCTTTTTAAACGTGCATTTCCATGACTACTTGTCGTATGCATGGAAACCTGAAAAGCATTCAGGGAAACCGCAGGAACTCCCAGTTTATCCATCGCCATTGCCATCAGTGCAACAGACATCTGTTCTCCGATGGTAAAGAGCATATCCATCTCTCTTTTCGGCGGTTTCTCATTGACATCCTTTGCCATGGTGATCAGTTCATCCGTATATTTCCCCATTGCGGACAGAACGACAACCACGTCATTTCCTTTTCTGTACTCTTCTATACAGCGGCTGGCAACATTAAAGATACGTTCTTTATTTGCAACCGATGTACCGCCAAATTTCTTGACAATCAACATTGTTTTACTTCCTCCATAATAAGTTTACAGGAAAGAAAAGATTCTCATATCTTCCCTTTCCTGTTCTGTTTACAGTAATCACTGTACAAATATTTATCTGAAGTTTTGTATCAGTGTCCACCTTATCAGGCACACTATATGATACACGAAATCTGTCAGTTTATCAATCTTTAACTCGAATCTTTGCAAGTACCTGATCTCCGATCTGAGCCAGTTTCTCTTCAAATGATCCCTGTGTCATTTCATCAGTGATAAATGCACATTCCTGCGGAAGCTGTCCCAGGCTGATGATCTCAACATCACCAAATGCCTTCTTCGCTTCTTCTGCTGCTTCTTTTTTGATTCTCACAAAAAATCTTCCTGTCACTTCATCCAGTGGTTTCAGTACTGCCGGAGTGCTGTTCCAGTTTGTCACAATATTAACATGGAGATGTTTTGCGGCATCCACAATATCACCAACTACAGCACTTGCTGTAGGCAGTTTACCTGCACCGCTTCCATAGAACATGGCATCTCCAAGCATATTTCCATGTACAAATACTGCATTAAACACATCATTTACACTGTAAAGAGGGCTGTTCTGGCCGAGCATAAACGGTGCTACCATTGCATAACAGGTTCCGTCTGCCAGTCTGCGGCTGGTTCCAAGAAGTTTGATGGTTCTGCCAAGCTTCGCAGCATACTCCATATCTTCAGGTGTGATCTTTGTAATTCCCTCTGTATAAATATCTTCAAAATCAAAATATCTCTCATAAGCAAGAGAGGAAAGGATTGCGATCTTACGGCATGCATCATATCCTTCCACGTCAGCGGTAGGATCTGCCTCTGCATAACCCTTCTGCTGTGCTTCCTTTAATACAGTGTCAAATTCACAGCCTTCTGTACTCATCTTATAAAGCATGTAGTTGGTAGTTCCGTTCAGGATACCTGTCACTTCGTCAATCTCATCTCCTGTAAGGGAAGAATTGATGACACGAATGATCGGGATTCCGCCGCCACAGCTTGCTTCAAATAAGAAGTTAATGCTCTTTTCCTTTGCAATATCCATCAGCTCGCGGCCATGCTTTGCAACCAGAGCCTTATTGGAAGTGCAGACATTCTTTCCTGCCAGAAGTGCCTTCTTTACAAAAGTATAAGCAGGCTCCACACCGCCCATAACCTCTACTACAATATCTACTTCCGGATCACTGACGATCTGTTCATAATCATGGACCAGAACCTTCTCTACCGGCTGTCCCGGAAAATCACGAAGATCCAGAACATATTTTACATGAAGTTCCTGTCCGGCACGTCTGGAAATGCTCTCTTTATTTTCATTTAATACTTCAAATACACCGCTTCCAACTGTGCCATATCCTAAAATTGCTACATTGATCATTTTCTTTTACTCCCTGCCTAATATTTTCAGATAATGAATTCCTTCATTCTGTTCAATCATCTCTACCATTGCTTCTGCATCCCCCTCGCCCGGAAGAATGTCCACACTCAGAGTAAGTGTGGCAACCCCATTGATAGGAATACTCTGATGAATGGTGAGAATGTTTCCATGAAACCGTGCAATCGTCTGCAGGACAACCGACAAAAGCCCCGGTTCATCGTCCATCTGGATAATAAAGGTGATCGTCTTTCCCCTTGTCTCTTCATGAAATGGAAAAATATCATCTTTGTATTTGTAGAAAGAGCTTCTGCTGATTCCTGTGCGCTCTGCTGCATCCTGTACAGTGTCCACTTTGCCGGAGTCCAGAAGCTTCTTTGCCTCCACAACCTTCAGCAGGACTTCCGGAACCGCACGTTCCCTCACTACAAAATATTTCTTTTTCTCTGTTACTGGTTTCTGCATATCAATTTACCTGTCCGTTCTTTAAAGACATTTGTTTTTACACACTGGATATATTATCACACCACACAAAAATACGCAAGAAATATATTCTGCAGAATCATTATGGCGCACACACGAAAAAGGCTGTCCTGATTTCAGACAGCCTTTTTTATTCTTTTATTTCTTCAGTGCGATCCATTTCAGATATGCATTGATGAAAATGTCAATTCCTCCGTCAAGTACTGCATCCACATTTCCGGTCTCCTCGTTTGTACGATGATCCTTTACCATGGTATATGGCTGCATAACATAAGAACGGATCTGATTTCCCCATCCGATATCTGTCACCTCACCGCGGATACCGGAGAGTTTTTCCTCTGCCTCCTGCTGCTTGAGAAGATACAGCTTGGCTTTCAGCATCTGCATGGCTTTATCTTTATTCATGTGCTGAGAACGTTCATTCTGACACTGTACCACGATTCCGGTAGGATAATGTGTGATACGGATGGCAGATGATGTCTTGTTGATATGCTGACCGCCGGCACCACTGCTTCGATAAGTGTCAATACGGATCTCATCGTCATTGATCTCTACATCCAGATCCTTCTTGATATCCGGCATAACATCACAGGATACAAAGGATGTCTGTCGCTTACCTGCTGCATTGAAAGGAGAAATACGCACCAGACGGTGAACTCCCTTCTCTGATTTCAGATAACCGTAAGCATTTGTTCCGTTTACCTGGAAAGTAACCGATTTGATACCTGCCTCATCGCCGTCCAGATAATCCAGCACTTCCAGGGTAAATCCTTTCTTATCTGCCCAGCGGCTGTACATACGGTAAAGCATACCGCACCAGTCACAGGCCTCTGTTCCGCCTGCACCTGCATTCAGCTTGATGATGGCATTCTCACTGTCATATTCTCCGGAGAGAAGTGTCTTGATACGGATATTGTCAAAATCCTTCTGAAACTCATCCAGCATTTCCTGAATCTCAGGAATCAGTGCAGGATCGTTCTCCTCATATCCCATCTCGATCATGGTTTCCATATCTTCCATCTGTGTAACCAGATTCTGATAGGTCTCCATGTCATCTTTCATGTCTTTTAATTCTTTCATTTTCTTCTGGGAAACTTCTGCATCATCCCAGAAATCAGGCGCTTCCATTTCGCGCTCTAATTCTTCGACCTTCTGCTCTTTGTTAGCCAGGTCAAAGTGAATCCCTCACTTCCACTAATGGTTCTGTATAAGTCGCAAGAATGCTCTTGAACTGGTCTAATTCAACCACAGCTTCACCCACTTTCTTATTATAAATATTCTCTGTCGGACTCCCTGTGGATGACCGACTGAATTGCTATAGATTATAGCAGTCCTAGAGCGCGTCTGAAAAAGGCTTTCTGCAAGATGTGCGTCACAATTTGTGGGATATT
>SAMEA3387450__coassemble_1743_pt1 | contig 13646 bp, 12 predicted proteins | sample SAMEA3387450__metabat2_high_PE_006 | metagenome-assembled genome bin SAMEA3387450 (sample SAMEA3387450) | Felis catus | biome: Faeces | place: United Kingdom | collected 2012
AAAATACAGGCTTTTGAAGAACTGGCTTGCTTTGAGTTTCACGGATTCAGGTATATCCCAATCTTGTCCATGGATATTCGCCATCATAATAGCTGGAAATAATGTTCGCATCAAACCATGCTTTATAATCCGCATCAACATCTTCGGAGAATGAGTCTGTCATTTCTACTGTTCCAATATCCGAAATATATGCCGGACGAAAAACATCTTCCGGTTTTACCCACATAGCTGTAACATAGTTAGATTCATTATCAGGAGTCAGACCAAGCAATTCTTTCATTCTTGTCTGCCAGTCTGTTACACCCTTTTTATTTTCCTGATACCAGTCTTCCAGTTCACCACCTGTAAATGTCCATACATTTCCCCATTCCAGTTTCACATCAGTGCCATCCGGATAACTGTCCGGATATTTATGGAATGTATATAGAAGAACTCTTCCCTCTTCATTATAAACTGCATAAGGCTCTCCCTCATCCAGGCTTACTATCGGAAGAATCTCACCATCCTCAGCAATCATCGCATCTTCAACTGCCTGATCAAAAAGAATCTGCAGATCATCTTCACTTTCAGCAGAGGAATCGGTTTCTTCTGCCTGTACACTTACAGATACCCCGCATGATACAACCATTGCAGAAACCAGAACTCCACTTAACATCCATTGTTTCCATAATTTATTTTTCATATAATGTCATCTTCCTTTTTTTAGTTTTCCGACTTACCTGCCTCAAGTATATCATAGTAATTCTTTCTTTTCTTGCCCTTGGAATAAATTGCAAATATCCGGCGTGAAATGTATATTTCTATAGCATTTCCTCGTCAAGTGGATTGCTATAAGCATGTTTCACGTGAAACATATTCTTGTAAATCACAAGATGGCATAGGCGAAATATTCGTCCATGCCATCATAAATCATTTTAATTAATAGTGCAACTGTCCCTGGAGCCATATGATTCCTTTGAATCTACGTCCGATCTTTGGCTCCCCCAGCAAATCATTCTTATTGATACAAACATCAAACTGCATATCATTACAGTCTAATGTAAGCTGGCAGATTTCTTCTCCTGTTATAATGTTCTTGAATGTCATAAAATCCAGAATCTCACCCATGATACTATATTGATCACATTCAATTCCATATGGCATGAAATAGGAATCCACTATAGAAAAAATATCGTCTGTAACTATACGCTGAGAAATCATGGAATATGTATCCATATCCTCCATCGTGAGGCTCTCCATAGCCTCTTCATCACCGTTTCTGGCGGCTGCAATGAGATGATTTCTGTTCTTTGTCAGTTCACGTTCTGCTTTTACTGCTTCTTTATCTTTCTCTACAGGAAAAAGGATTTTTCCTTCCCTGGCCAGCCCGGAAAGGGTTAATGGCTGGCCACCCGGAAGTATGTTGCCTTTTTCACGCTGTTGCAGATACTCAGCAGCATTCTGAAGATAGAAAATTAAAGTAACCCCAATTCTCAAATCGTCACAGGCACCTGCAAAAGATTCTTTGTCTGCATGTCTTTCTATCACAACACTCTCCTGTGTTGTAATGCCTGTTCCGCGAAAAAAAGGAAAATAATAATCCGGATAAAATACGTTGTTTTCATCATACTGCCCGCAGACAGTAATTCCACAATCGCATCCATAATTCTTGGAAAACTCTGCAAACATACCATCAGGGTAGTTCTCTATGACCGTTTTCTCATCATAAGTTTCAACCACATCCGTAATGATCTGTCTGATACTGCTTCTTTTGGTGATCCTGGAAAAACCAACTGCCCTCAGATAACTGTGCATAAGAACACCTCCCTGAAAAAGCTCACCCTCCATTAAGCGTGCTTTTTCTCAATCTTTGTCATACCACCCATGTATGGCTGCAGAGCTTTAGGAATATTTACAGAACCGTCTTCATTCAGGTTATTCTCCAGGAATGCGATCAACATTCTAGGTGGTGCTACAACAGTATTATTTAATGTATGTGCAAGATATTTCTTACCATCTTTTCCGTTTACACGGATCTTAAGACGACGTGCCTGTGCATCACCAAGGTTTGAACAGCTTCCTACCTCGAAATATTTTTTCTGACGTGGAGACCATGCTTCTACGTCAAGAGATTTTACTTTCAGGTCTGCCAGGTCACCGGAGCAGCACTCAAGTGTACGAACCGGAATATCCAGAGAACGGAACAGATCTACTGTATTCTGCCATAATTTATCAAACCACATCGGACTCTCTTCCGGTCTGCAGACAACGATCATTTCCTGTTTTTCAAACTGATGAATACGGTAAACGCCTCTCTCCTCAAGTCCATGAGCACCTTTTTCCTTACGGAAACATGGAGAATAGCTTGTAAGAGTTTTCGGAAGTTCTTCCTCAGGAATGATCTGATCGATAAATTTACCGATCATGGAATGTTCACTTGTTCCGATCAGGTATAAATCTTCACCCTCAATCTTATACATCATGGCATCCATTTCAGCAAAACTCATTACACCTGTTACAACATTGCTTCTGATCATAAAAGGAGGTACACAGTAAGTAAAACCTCTGTTTATCATGAAGTCACGTGCATAGGAGATTACTGCTGAGTGAAGTCTTGCGATATCTCCCATCAAATAGTAGAAACCATTTCCTGCAACACGTCTTGCACTGTCAAGATCGATTCCAGCAAAGTTTTCCATAATTTCTGTATGATATGGCACTTCAAAATCCGGAACAACCGGTTCACCAAACTTCTCGATTTCTACGTTCTCGCTGTCATCTTTACCGATCGGTACAGATGGATCAATGATATTCGGAATTACCATCATATCTTTGAGAAGTTCTTCCTCTACCTCTTTCTCTCTTGTGGAAAGTTCTTCAATACGGGTTCCGGAAGCAGCTACCTGTTTCTTTACTTCTTCAGCTTCTTCTTTCTTTCCCTGTGCCATCAGTGCACCGATCTGTTTGGAAATTTTATTTCTCTCTGCACGAAGAGCTTCTACTTCCTGTTTGATTTCGCGATTCTCTTTGTCCAGTTCCAGAACTTTATCCACTAATTCCAGTTTATTATCCTGAAATTTGTTGCGGATATTCTGTTTTACAACTTCCGGATTTTCTCTCACAAATTTAATATCTAACATCTTGTTCCTCCTGAAATATTCTATTACATTATGTAATGATGTCAGGGTAAAATCTGGCAACAACTTTCCCCCTGATATCAATTTATCATATCATGTGCATTCCTGCACAAAACAGATTCTCTTTTAGTATGCTCTTGTTTTCAACTTTTAAACATTACTGTTCACTCCGTTCACAGTAACTTTTAAAAAACTTTATTCTTCAATATTATCCAGTCCAAAATTCACTGCCTTACGAAGTGCCTCTACTTCTTCCTGGCTGAGCATAACGTAGGATTCGCCTTTTACAATTTCTTTCATATACAAAAAACAATTGTCTCGGCTGTGTACTGCATTTAAGATAAGGCCTGTATTCTCTTTGTCCAGCAAAGCCAGCGCAAAACTTAACTTTCCACCTACATCATCAAATGCGTCATACTTTTCTACACCATATTTATTAAACATTTTATCAAGATTCTTTTTGATAAAAAGAAGATCATGATCATGTTCTTCCTTCGCATCATAGAGCTTATCTATCTGAGCGAATTTTCTAACGAATACTTTTTCCAGAGACTGTGCATCTGAACCTTTCATGAACGTCTTATATCTACGTTCCAGACGGCTCAGGCGCATATTCATACTGATATTCCTTACCAGCAGGAAGATAGTAAGAATCAGCAGTATAATAATGATGATCCCGGAATCAATTCCAAGATTTTCAAAAATGCCACTCATATTACTGTCACTCCTAACCAATGGATTCGAAAAGATCTATGATTCTTTCCAGTTCATCCTTGGAATAATATTCAATTTCAATTTTACCTTTGTCATTTTTCTTTCTGTGAATCTGGACTCTGGTACCCATGATACTTTTCATTTTTTCCTCCAGACTCTCATATATTGCATCCTCAGCAGAACTGAATTTGCTCTTCTTTGCTGTTTTTGGCGGCTCCAGCATACGTTTTACAAGCGCTTCTGTTTCACGAACACTTAATTTCTCGTCAAAAACCTTCATTGCAATTGATTCCTGCTTTTCCTTATCTGCTATCGAAAGGATTGCCCTGGCATGACCGGCAGTGATCATCTCATCAATCAGCATCTGCTGCACTTTTTCACTGAGTTTGAGAAGTCTCATTGCATTTGTTACTGCTGTTCTGCTCTTCCCTACACGCTCTGCGATTTCATCCTGTTTCAGATGAAATTCATCAATCAGTCGTTTATATGCCATCGCTTCTTCCACAGGGTTTAAATCTTCCCGCTGAATATTCTCAATCAGGGAAATTTCTACTAATTCCTGCTCAGAAAACTCTTTAACAATTACAGGAATCTCTGTCAGTCCGGCAAGCTTTGCCGCTCTCCAGCGTCTTTCACCTGCAATTATTTCATAGTAGTCCTTTTTATCAGACACGAGAAGTGGATGGAGTACGCCGTACTGTTTAATAGACTCAGACAGTTCCATGAGTGCATCTTCATCGAACTGTTTACGTGGCTGATCCATATTCGGCTCTACACTTGAGATCTTTACGATCATTGCCCCTGTTTTCGAATCTGCTGTTTGCTTCTTTGCAACAGTAGGGTTTGTCTGTTTTTCAGCTACGTCAGATTTCTTCTCTGTTTTAACTGTTTTGGTTGTTGTCTTTCTGGCAGGTTCTTTGACAACAGATGTTCTGTCTGGAAAAAATGCATCTAAGCCTCTGCCAAGACCGTTTTTTCTTCCTGCCATTAATTATCCTCCCTGTTGAGCACTTCCTCTGCCAGAAGCCTGTAGCTTTCTGCTCCTGCTGATCTCGGATCATAGATATTAATCGGCTGTCCATAGCTTGGAGCCTCCGCCAGTCTTACATTACGTGGAATAATTGTTTTATAAATATTCTGATTTAAATTCTCTTTTACGTTTTCCACTACCTGCAGAGACAGGTTTGTTCTTGCGTCATACATTGTGAATACTACGCCTTCTATTTTCAGACGTTTATTCAGTCTTTCTTTTACCAGATCAATGGTATGAATCAGCTGTGAAAGTCCCTCCAGCGCATAATATTCACACTGGATCGGCACTAATACAGATGTAGCTGCGGTTAATGCATTGATCGTCAGCATATTTAATGACGGCGGACAATCCAGTATTATGTAATCATATTTACGTCGAAGCTTATCTGTGATTCCCTTTAAGATAAATTCTTTATCATCGATTCCTACCAGCTCGATTTCTGCACCGGAAAGATTAATATTAGATGGAATCAGGTCAAGATTCTCAACAACATCTTTTACAATCGTGTCTTTCGTTTCTGCCTCTCCAAGCAAAAGTTCATACAATGTATTTTCTATGCCGTTCTTATCAACGCCGAAACCACTGGTAGTATTTCCCTGTGGATCCATATCAATTGCGAGAACCTTTTTCCCTTTTTCTGCAAGACATGCTGAAAGATTAATTGCAGTTGTTGACTTTCCAACTCCGCCTTTCTGATTAGCAACTGCTATAATTCTTCCCAACTTCATTCCTCCTTTATGAGGTTTTAATTGTAGTTATTCCTATTTTGCCTGTTACATTATTTTTTATAATGCCAACAGGCATACGCAGGTTTATTATAACACTTTTATTTTAATCATGCCACATAATGTTTCACGTGAAACATAAAAAAACACATTATTTTTAGCATAAATATTGTATATTTTGTGGTGATTGACATTTTCTTTTTCCATCAATCGTTACTGTTCACTCCGTTCTCAGTAACGTAGCCAAAATTCCAGATTGCCTGCGGCAATGGAATTTTGGCTTGTATGTCTCGGGATTTTGGCACATTCATGCCAAAACACCTCGCGGGATTGTGGTGTGTGAACAGTAATCATCAATCCATATGGTTCTTTTTTTCGCATCATATTTTCTTGTAAAACAGACAGTATCGCGGTATAATATGGGTATATAATTTTAGCAGGCTAATCACTTGTTATGCTTGATAAAGGAGGCCGAAAATGAGTAAAAACAAGCACAAATTTCTTACATTTGCTGCTCTGATGACCGGCGCAACTGTTGCTGTTCATTTCATTAACCACACGATTGCTACTGCTGCACAATTAAAACAGATGCTCCACATTTCTAATGACAATTACTTTGAATGGCGCTTTGGGAACATTTATTATACCAAAAAGGGAACTGGGTCACCGATTCTTTTGATTCATGACACTTTACCTGGAGCTTCCGGGTATGAATGGAGCAAAATTGAAGACGAACTGGCAATTGACCATACCGTATATACTGTTGATCTGTTAGGATGCGGACGTTCGGACAAATCCAGCATTACCTATACAAATTTTGTTTATGTTCAGATGATCAGTGATTTTATCAAAAAAATAATTGGTCAGAAAACAGATGTGATTGCAAGTGGTTTTTCAGGCTCTTTTGTTACTATGGCCTGTCACAATGAGAAAGAACTTTTTAACAAAATCATGCTGGTAAATCCGCCCAGCCTGACTCAATTAAAACAGATGCCAAACAGAAAGGACCGCCTGTTAAAAGCAGCTCTGGAAATTCCGATTTTCGGAACTCTGGTTTATCATATGATCGTATCACGTGATAATATAAATAATCTTTTTATCGAGAAGATGTATTATAATCCATTCCATGTGGATAATCAAATGGCAGATGCTTATTATGAAGCAGCCCATAAAGGTGGATATTATACCAGATTTTTGTACTCCAGTCTTGCAGCTAAGTATATAAATATAAATATCTGTCATGCACTTAAGGCACTGGATAACAGTATTTATATTGTTGAAGGTGAAACAGAGCCAAACGGAAAGGCTGTCACTGATGATTATTGTGCCTCCAACCCGGCTATTGAAGTTTCTGTTCTCAAAGAAACAAAACATCTTCCACATGTTGAAGCACCTGAAGCGTTTCTTGAACAGGTTAAAATCTTCTTTTAAGCCAGAGTCAGCCGACAAGTTGATTCTTGAGACAATCTTGAAGGATAATTTTTTTATTTCAAGGCGGAAAAACGCGACGTTGCAGTGGCTACAGCAACCGAATTCGGACAAAATATACCGCAAAGTAGGGCGTGCAGATTGTGAGAATGATTTTTCAAACACGCTCTAATACAACAAAAAGTGAGGCAGGCATATGGAAGAAATTCTATATGCCTGCCTCACTTTTTTATAGATTCGTTTATTCTTTTACTCTTCTGTACTGTCCGTTTCCTGAGAATCTGTATTCTCCTCTTCGGATGTATCAGAATCGTTTATTGTGCCGGCTGTTTCAGATGTGCTGTCATCGGACTCTTCTATGCTCTCACCCGACGTATCTGTTGAATCTGATTTAGTATCATCTGTTGTTACTTCGTCTGAATCTGTCTTATCTGAACTGTCTTCTTCTGTTCCAACAACTGATTCAAATGCTGTGAACAGTTCTTTTACATTCATCTTATTTACGAGATATACTTTATTATCCACCACTGCTGCATAATAGTTTGTATCGTAACTATAGTATGCAACTTCCTGTGTATCACAGTCTTCTTCTGTAAATGTAGCTGTCAGTTCTGCATCACCGTCAGGTTCATATTTATCTGTCAGACGTTTCTGAGCCGTCATGTTAATCAGTTTATTGTAGAATGTTGTAAATGTTGTTTCATCCATATCAGAACCATTCAGTTTATAGGTAACTGTTTCTGTATCGTTTCCATCATCATCTGTGGATGTTTCACGTGAAATATTTACTTTATAATCACTGCCTTGATAATTTACTTTGAGGCTTCCGAGGCTGTTTAAAGATACATAACTTACTGTCATATCCCAGAAGTCTTCTTCTGATTTATCAGTGAGCGCGGACAGAGTATCCGTTGACATCGTATAGACTTCATTGCTGTCATTTACCATGACATATCTGCTGCTGTCATCTGTTTCATTTCCAACAAGAATTGTAAGCTGCTTATCTGCCATCTTAGTTTCTTCTTCCGAAGAATCCTCATTGTCTGATGCACTGTCTGAGTTTTCTAATGTTTCATCTTCTGCTTCTTCACCGTCAGTATCTTCAGCCTCAGATGTTTCATCCGTAGTTTCACTTACACTTTCGTCTGATTCTGTATCCTGTTCAGCATCGTCACTGTTTTCTTTCACAGATGGAGCATCTTCATCTGCCGCCTCACCGGAAGCTGTCGTATCATCTTGTGTGTCTTCATCAGCAACTTCTTCCTGATAATCTACTGTGATTGTTGCATATGGTTTATCCAGACCATATTTGCTCTTGTCGTCACATTTATAATCTGCAAGTGAACTATATGCCATACTTCCGAATGAGGATACCAGAGAACTTACGGTAGCTGAGTCTGCTTTTTCTTCATCCTCGCTGCCTTTTACTGACCAGGTACTTGTATCTTCGTCTTTTGATAATTCATAGGAATTATCGCCGTCTACAGAAATTTTTGTAATGGTATCTGTATTGGAAATTGCAGGGAAATCTTCCATCTGCGCATAATCATTCAATGATTTGGTAAACGGCTCTACGCAGGAAGAATCTATCAGGTATACTGTCTTCTCATCATCATCTTTTCTTACATAATACTGACTGGTGGAGGAATTTTCATCTCCCACATACAGTGTAGTTGTTATGTCATCGCCATCTTCCTCATCAGATTTTGTTACAATCTTAATCGTGTTTGACGGAGAGTCCAGACCATATTCTGAAAGATCATCTACGTCCTCCAGAACTCTGTCTGAATCGACAGATGCAATAGCAGATGCTGCACTGTCCAGAGTAGTCTGATTTACCGGAAAATCTGTTTCGTCTTTCTTTACCCAGCTGTCATCATCTTTTTCAAATGTTGTCTCTGTATCATCAACCATAAAATCCAGAGATTTAATGTTATCTGTTGATGCAGTAAATACAGTTGTGCTTTCTTCAGAATCTTCTTCGGATTCTTTCTGCTCCTGATGGGCTACGTAGGTTTTTACACCTGCGTAAGCCCCGCAGCAGACACCAAGAACTACAACTGCAAGAACCATTTTTACAGTTTTATTCTTCATTTAAGCTTTTCTCCTCTTCATCCAGACTGCAAACCCTACAACAAGGAAGAATCCAGGAATCAGACCGATGGTGCAGATCTTCCAGAATGCAGCATCATAGTCTGTAAGTGTCAGATAAGATACAGACAGGCTCTTGGATGGGATAGATACGGTTGCACTGTCTTCTGTATCTGTCATCCACTTCAGGGATTCGATGATCAGCTTCTCATTTCCGCCGGATACCATCTGATTTACCTGTGATTCCATCAGATTGGAAGTTGAATAGTATACGATCTGCGTTTCTTTGTCATCATCCAGAGTCTCTGTGATGCTTACTCCCAGATCAAATGGGCCAGCTTCGTCTCCGTCTTCTTTCTCCAGAGTATCACTGTTCAGATCTGTCTTGGAATATGCCTGGTCTGATGTGGTGAGGATACTGTTGATCGTTACGGTATCTCTTACATCATCCATTTTTTTGATTCCCTGTGCATATGGTACAAGTACATAATATCCTCCGGAAACAGTCTCAGAGCTTGCATCTGTGCTGTTTATAGTCGGAACCAGATAATATGGCATCTGCATTGCATAATGCTGATTATCACCTTCAAATACGATTCCAGCTTCTCTCTGAACACCATAGTTTTCCAGAACTGCATCAAAGTTTGGCAGGTCTTCTGTTGTATAATCAGAGAAAATCATCGCCTTTCCGCCATTTTCAAGATAATCAATAATAGCAGTCTTTTCATCTTCTGAAATATCTGTGGACGGAGAATCAATGAACAGGCAGTCTGCATCATCCGGAACACTTCCCTCTGTAAGAAGATTCAGAGACTGAATATCCATGTTTGCCTTCTCGATGTCTTCTTTGATAGCAGAATCCATCTCCTTCTCACCATGTCCCTCGAGTGTATAAAGGATCGGGAGATCTTCGGATGTTACATATCCGATCGCACTTGTGATCTGACCTTCACCGTCGAAACCGGTAGTCTGAGAGCTGTAGGTCTGATAATCAATTGTGCTCTCATAGATATTGTTGTAATCAATGACTTTATTTCTGTCGCCGCATACAACGATCAGACTGTTTGCAGAAAGATCATCACTTGTATATTCCGTTACAAATTTAGGATTTACTACAGGATCCTTCTGCTCTACTTTAATATGCTTGGATTCATCTTCATATTTCTTAAGCAGATTGGTAATATTCTCATCTTCAGAACCGCTCTGTGCAATCTGGTAAATTGTTACGTCCTTGTCCAAATCTTTCAGCATTGCTTTTGTATCATCACCAATACTGTAGAGTTTCTGGCTGCTGATATCAATTTCTGAATATTTGGACGGAATCGCATTTACGATCATGTTGAGCACTACAACTACTGCAATAAATATCACTGACATAACCATTGTGTAAGAACCGTTTTTGATATGCTTCTTACTGATGGTGCCGATCAGTTTCTTTTTGTCAAATTTTTTATGCTTATTATTTTTCATCTTTTCTTTCAGTTTCATTTTCTTTCACCTCCCCACTAATTCCAGCGTCTCTTCAAAATAGACTGTGTTGTAAGGAACAGGCATACTGCGATCACAGAAAGAAAATATACAATTCCTTTTATATCAAAGATGTTACTTGTAAAATTATCAAAGTGTCCGCTCAGATTAAACACATCCAGGACTTTCTGAATACCGCCCTCAAAAATACTGGATTTTACTACATAAATAATAATCAATGCCACTTCTCCGATCACACCGATCACTGCTGAGATCAGAATATTCTTGATCATGGTATAGATAATGATGGCTGCTGCCAAGATCAATAACCCAAATGTCACGCATGTCGACATAGATGTCTGAGAGAAGAATGAAGAAATACCATTCATCATGTAAAATGCAAATAAGAAAACAAATGTGAGTACCGCTGCAATTACCTGGCTCTCAGTTAATGCTGACATAAATACACCGATTGCAATATTTGCACATCCCAGGAGAAAGAATCCCAGGACTGCTGTATATGCAGATGCAAACTCTACTGTGCCAAACCTGGACATAATCAGCGGATAAGTACACATAACTGCCATCGGAACAGCAAATACAGTTACCAGTGCAAGATATTTACCTATTACAATACCGCTCACAGAAACCGGTGCTGTCAGAAGCAGCTGATCTGTTTTCTGTTTTCTTTCCTCTGCAAGTACACGCATAGTCAAAATCGGTACTCCGATCAGGAATGCAAAGGTAATTGCGCTTAAGGTGTATTCAAATTTCGGATATGCTGATGAAAGCTGATATGCTGAAAAATAAATACCTGTCAATACAAGAATGAAAAAGATAAATAAATATCCTACCATGGATGTCAGGTAACTTTTCAGCTCTCTTTTATATATAGCTGTCATGGTTATTTCTCTCCCCCTTTATCATTATTCTGTTCTTCCGGTATTTCTGCTGATGTCTGTTTTACGTTTGTCTCGTTTGATCTACCGGCATCAGTATCTTTATCTTCAGGTGTATTTGGGACTTCGTCTGCAGATATTGGTTTATCGGATGCAGTAAGTTCAAGGAAGATTTCCTCCAGTGATACTTTCCTGGACTTCATCTCATAGATTGGGCTGTTAATCTCCGACATTTTGTAGAATACTTTTTCCCGAATGTCATTCTGCTCCTCTGTTGAAACTTTCACACTCCAGAGATTCTGTGTCTCATCTTTTTCCATTGTTACGCTGTTGACTCCCTCGATTCCCTCGAGAGCCAGCCTGATCTGTGTTTTTTCACCTTTAATAAGCATCTCCAGAGTATTGGATCCCTCTGCAAGTTTTCCAAGATTCTCAGGAGTATCGCTTGCTACCAGTTTTCCATGAGAAATGATCAGCACGTAATCGCATACCGCGCTTACTTCAGAAAGTATATGCGAGCTGAGAATAACGGTATGTTTCTTTTTTAATTCTTTAATTAAGGTTCGGATTTCAATAATCTGTTTAGGGTCAAGACCTACTGTCGGCTCATCCAGGATGATCACCTCCGGATACCCCATAATCGCCTCAGCAAGACCAACTCTCTGTCTGTAACCTTTTGATAGGTTCTTTATCAGACGGTTTCTCATGTCTGAAATCTTTACCATATCCATGACTTCTTCGATCATGTTTGCTTTTTTATCTTTTGGGATTTTCTTGAGATTTGCCACAAATTTCATGTATTCCAGGACAGTCATATCAAAATAGACCGGCGGCTGTTCAGGCAGATAACCGATACATTTCTTTGCCGCTTCCGGTTCTTCGAGGATATCGTGTCCGTCAATTTTGACGGTTCCTTCGGTGGATGCGATGTATCCGGTTATCATATTCATTGTAGTGGATTTTCCTGCACCGTTTGGTCCCAGAAATCCATAGATTTTGCCTTTCTCTATTTTAAAGGAAAGGTGGTCAACTGCCGTATGGTTACCATATCGTTTGACCAGATTGTTTACTTCAATCAATGTGTTCTCCTCCTCTTAATTTTTGCCAAAATAAAATATAGAAAATGTCCCCAGGTGAAACAGAGAATGGGGGAACCCGAGGACATCTCTATAAAAATAGTTTATGATGAAGTTGTGATGAAATTAGGATAAAAGTGTGATTATTCTGTGATGTTTGTTTGAAAAAATAGCTGTCCCGAAATCTCGGCATTTTTTGCCAGAAGATTTCATGAGACAACTATACATAGATTTATTATGACAATGGTTCTTTTAATGGTGTTCCTGCTTTACGCGGATACTTTCCAGGTGTAGATTTTTTCTTATTTATAATGACAAGGGATCGGTCAATCTCGGAGTCCGGCAATTTAAAGTATGTGATGTCTTTCACCTGACCACCGAGGATATTGATTGCTTTCTCTGCTTCTTCTGCCTCTTCCTGTACAGTTCCTGATTTATAGGAAATGAAAGTTCCTCCTGTCTTTACATAAGGAAGACAATATTCTGACAGAGTTGCAAGGTTTGATACTGCCCTGGATACACAGAGATCATATTTCTCACGATACTCTTTATTTTTTGCATACTCTTCTGCTCTTCCATGAATCGCCTTAATCCCTTCTAATCCAAGAAGCTCAAAACTTTCCTCAAGGAAGTTTACCCTCTTTTTCAGAGAATCCAGCAAACATGCCTCCAGATGTGGAAAAGCAATTTTCAAAGGCACACCTGGAAATCCGGCACCTGTACCGATGTCCATAATTGTTTTTACTTTTGTCATATCAATGGCTTTTACACAGGCAAGACTGTCAAGAAAGTGCTTTGTAAGTACTTCCTCAAACTCAGTAATACCTGTCAGATTCATAACCTTATTTTTTTTTATCAGAAATTCATAAAACTGGATAAACTGATTTTTCTGCTTCTGGCTCAGCTCTATACCCAGTTCTCTGCACCCATTTTCCAATGTCGTCATATTATACGGCATGTATTATTCTCCTTTTTCTACCTTTATTTATTATTTTTGTATATTTTACAGGGTTTTTTTATGTACTTTTATGATTTTATCTGTTATTTAGTGTCTGCTGATTAAGCAGCTATCTGTAACTTCCAACTCTTACATCTGT
>SAMEA3387450__coassemble_2314_pt1 | contig 7880 bp, 6 predicted proteins | sample SAMEA3387450__metabat2_high_PE_006 | metagenome-assembled genome bin SAMEA3387450 (sample SAMEA3387450) | Felis catus | biome: Faeces | place: United Kingdom | collected 2012
TCGGAGTCTTTCTTTTTAATAAACCTATACCATATATTCTAACAGAATCTTATCCTTATATTGCTTTCGGCTATTTCAAGATGTATCTGACTCCCCTGCCTGCACCTGTTTTTTTCAGGATTTTCTTTTCAATCAGGCTGTTCAGAGTACGTACTGCTTTACTCTTTTCCATTTCTGCTGCTTTCTCAATTTCTGATCTTGACATTTTTTCTTTTCCCTTAAGGATGTTGACCAGTATCTGTTCGGCTTCGTTCAGGTCATAGTTTTCCCTTATAACAGGAAGAATTACTTTGATAGAATTAGAAAAACACTGATACGATGGTTTTATCAGTGCGTTCCTGTAAGCATGATTGATCCTCATGATTCCGGTTCCAAATTTCTCAATATATTTCAGCCGGAAGAACACATTTCCGATAATAGGATTTCTGAGTATGGATATCTGACCATTCAGGTATTCCTCTTCGCTGATTCCGGCAGGAAGCCCTCCCGGAGAACTGATCTCAATCCTGTCCGCATACATACTGACTTTTATAGATGCCGGGATATCCCACATTCGATGGATCAGAGCATTGGCTATTGCTTCCCTGAAGGCTTTTTCCGGGATTTTGTCAATACATTTCCTTTCGGCTCCCTCTATTTTTTCATACTGATAATACTTTCGGAACATCTGAAGTGTTTTTTCCAACTGAGAAAGTATGGAAATATTTTCCAGTGATTCCCTGTCCATGATCTCATCTATGGTATCACCAAAACGTATGATATCTATTCCCGTAAACTGATTATCATCAGCAAGAAGTGCAGCTGCATTATTGAACCCACTCTGATCAGAATACAGTTCAAGAGTTTTTAAAATATCTTTATTGATCTTCTCAATGCCCATCACCCGGATAAATTCTGTTTCCAATTTAGCAAAAGTAAGCTGCTGATTGAATGAAGTGATCTCCTCAAAAGTCTGATTACAGCCCTCCAGGATCAACCGGTTATATTCCAGACGATCCACTTCAACTGTAGAAGAATCATTTCTTTTATAAGCTTTACCTTTATAGAGATAAGGCTTATACCTGCCTTCATAAACAGTGAGCACGATCGTATTTTCCTGTATCTCCAGACGGAACTCCGGCACAGGACTGAGACTGTCATTGATCTTATTCTCCAGATTCAGACATCCGTTCACTGGATCTGTTATGCCGATGACGTTCCCCTGATCATTGATTCCAAATATAATCTTTCCTTCGCCATAATTAGCATAGGCACTGATCGTTTTCAGAAACGTGTTAGATGACAGATTTTCCTTATATTCCAATGTTCTGCTTTCCCTCATGATACATTTTCCTCCACATTTTCAATCCTTTGAAACCCAATATTGATTTGTAATATATAGTATAAAATCGTTCCAATCGAAATGCAACGATTTCTTTTTTCGTTTGACCACATTGGGGTCTGACCATCGAAAATAACCGGAAAGATAATAATCTCCACATAAAATGATTCTAAAATTTGTATAACATAGAATTCATTATCAATATATAAAACCCATCCCAACTATAAGAATGAGCTCAATAGTCGGGATGGTTTTAATTGCAGTCAGCCCGGCGGCGGGGCTTACCACCGAAAATAATCTATTATTCTTTTAACCGCATATCAAATGCTGGACGCATACATTCCTTGATAGTCCATATTTACGTGCCAGTTTTTCCCAATACTCATTTATAATTTCACGCATTTTAGAAATTGATTTTTTAGCTATGTCAATGGAAATTCCATAAAATTCAGCAGTTTCCAATGCCAGATTAAAATCCAGAGTTGCATCACTGTTTGCTATATTCAGCGAAAGGCTGTCACCGTAAATACTTGGATTTACATCATACAAAGGTGACAATTTCCAACCGTTCTTTTATAAAATGAAGCCATGATTACGCAAATGATCATCTGAAACGCAAACCGGAGGGGTCTGACCATCGAAAACAGTGAAAAAATGTTTTATTAAAACAAAGATATTCTTTGTCGAAAACTTAATCTGGCAAGTATAAGCATGATTTGTTATAATATTTTGTATCAGTAATATACGATTCTTAAAGAGAATGATGGTTATTATTTCAGAAAAAGGGAAAATGAGACAGTTGCAGAAAATATCCAGAAAGTATATTTCTGCATAACTGGTATAGCTATTTGCGAAGCGATGTACTAATAAAAATGATATCAAAAAATTTATCTAATATTTAAATATAGGTGGGATTAATATGTGTGATGTAAAAAAATATGAAAAAATATATGAAGAAATAAAGTGTCTGGAGCCTGAAGATACATTGCAACTTACATTAGAAGCTGATTCAGAAGAGCAGAGGGAATTTTATCAGATGGTAGGTGATTTTTTACTTCAAAAAAAGCAAAAACAAGTAATTGCGAGGAATTTATTTTAAATGAAAAAATATATCGTTCTGGGTGGAGTTAATGGATCTGGTAAATCTACACTTTATCAGGTATCAGATAATTTAAAGAAAATGCCAAGAGTAAATACAGATGAAATTGTAAAGGAACTGGGGGACTGGAGAAATTTATCTGATGTTTTAAAAGCGGGAAAAATTGCGGTTCGCTTAATTGATGAATATTTTTCAAAAGGAGTATCTTTTAATCAGGAAAGTACTTTATGTGGAAAATCTATTATAAAAAATTTTAGGAGAGCAAAGCAGTTAGGTTATACTATAGAGTTACATTATGTGGGTGTAGATTCTGCTGAAACTGCAAAATAAAGAGTGGAAGAAAGAGTTCGAAATGGTGGACATGGAATTCCTGCTTCAGATATTGAAAAAAGATATATAGAATCCTTTGCAAATTTGCAGTATTTGCTGCAAGAATGTGATCTGGCAGTTTTTTATGATAATACTGATAGATTTCATCGATTTGCTATTTTTCACAAAGGTAAATTGGTAAGATTATCCCAAAATGTTCCTGACTGGTTTAAATTTGTTTTGGATAAGATTTATATGCGCCCTGGAAGGGGCTGACCACCGAAAATAATCTAACAGCAACATTCAAGAATGTGAAGAAAGGAACTATAGTGGTTCAGTTGTCAAGACAAAAATTTAAGCATTTTATAATGAACTGATATATGTAACTGGGTAGGGGAGAAAATCCCCCCTTAGGCTGCATGATTATCCAGTAACAGGATTGGATAATAGCAGGATGAGTAGGGTCTCCCGAGGTAAAACACTAATCTTTCTTTATATCCGCTGAGCAGTTTCTGGCTGGCAATTTCACGCACTAAATCAACACAATCTGTCATAGACGTTGCAGAAGTTGTGTGCTATATTGATTATATAAGAATAATTCTTTCGATGTACCAGACCACTGATTTGGTACAATGCAACTCCAACACAAAACCACCATTATTTCCAAGGAGGATTTGAAAGATGAAAAAGAAATTGTTAGCTTTATTACTGGCTTCTTCTATGGCTCTAATGAATGTTGCTCCTGCATATGGTACAGATATTTTTACTGACCCGGATAATGTGGCAAACGAAGATGTAATTTCTGTTCCTGAGGAGCTTGATAACAATGGAGAGTTCAATGACACTGAAGATGAGTTTACTTCGGAACAGACAGATGATGATTTCTTTTCGGATGAAAAGGAAATGCCTTCTGTTCAGGAGGGGGACACGTTGGTTGCAAATGCAGGTCAGGGAATAACAGCTGGTACTTCCACATATTCCTCAAAATCTTCCTTTGGCCGGAGAAAGGCTCTTTCCCAGCTTCAGGGTATGGGAATCAACAGCGGATCTTACAGCTGGAACTGGGCAAATCCTGAATATACTTCCTATTATACAGATGAGACAGGAAATCTTCACATTGTTGCCTGGAAAGATCAGACTTTATACGATGCCACCTGCAATTCCAATCTTAATGTTACCAATGTAACAACAGTAAAGCTTCCGCTTCCATTGTGGGGAGGATTCTATGCTGCACCGGACGGGAACTTTTATGTTGCAGCAGGACAGAAAAATCTGAATGAAGACAACAGCATAACTGCTGTCCGAATCCTTAAATACAGCCGTGCCTGGAAACTGCTTGGTGCAACGGACATTGGCGGCGGATACACAAATATGTTTGAAGGAATCTACATTCCTTTTGATGCTGCTTCCCTGCGCATGACCCAGATCGGTTCTACCCTGATCGTACACACAGGACGGGAAATGTATGGGATGGAAGGGATACATCATCAGAGTAATATCACTTTTGTCATTAACACGCAGGATATGACGCTTATTAATTCAGATATGCCTTATTGCAGCCATTCCTTTAATCAGTTTGTTGTAAATGACGGCTCTCATGTGTATTTTCTGGATCATGGGGATGCTTATTACAGAGGTCTGATCCTGTCCTCCTTCTCCGCATATTCCGGCGGATATATCGCTCAGGATCGTGCGGTAAATATCTTTCCTTTTATGGGAGCTACAGGTGATAATTATACCGGATGCGAGGTAACCGGATTTTCTCTGGCAGGAAATAATCTGATCACAGTAGGCAAGTCTGTTCCCCATGGTTTGGCTGTGAATGGACAGACCGGATATGAAAATCTTAACAAAAATATCTTTATGATAATTACAGATAAGAACAGTATGACTTCCAGATTTATCTGGCTCACTCAGTATTCATCATCAGGAGCAGAAATAACTCTGACAGAACCAAAGCTCATCCCTGTAGGAAATAATCAGTACGCAGTCCTTTTCTCAGAGGAAACCTCCAACCAGAGCGTTCTGCATTATCTCCTTATGGATATGTCCGGAAACGTAAAATTATCCAAGTTATACAAGAATGTAACGATCCAGACGGATTCACAGCCGATCTTATGGGGACGTAATATTGTATGGGTATCTGGAAATTATGATAACGGCAACTATGACAGTTCCCGCACATACCTGTATGAAATCCCCGTAGTGACAACTCCACTTAATGGAATTGCTCTAAACCAGACAAATCTGACAATTGACGAAGGAAATACACAAAAACTCACACCTTCCTTTACACCATCTAACTCTGATGATGTAAAAGATGTGGTCTGGACAAGCAGTAATCCTGGGGTTGCGTCTGTCTCAGAGGATGGAACCATTCAGGGGAACGGTTATGGTCAGGCAGTAATCACTGCTTCTGCCGGAGATTTTCAGACCCAGTGTCAGGTGACGGTAAAGGTATCTGAGAACAACACACCACTGACAAAACCTGTGCTGAAACTTTCCCAGAAATCTGCAGATCAAATACATTTAACCTGGAAAAAGATTCCGGGTGCCAAAGGATACCAGATTTACTGCAAGACAGATTCCCGGTCTTCTTATAAGCGGATAAAAACTCTGAAAACAGGAGCTGTCAGTTTTGATGCAGCTGTAGTACCGGGAGTAACCTATTCATTTAAAGTCCGTGCTTATGGAACCAACGCAAGTGGAAAAAACAAATATTCTAAATTTTCAGCGGTGAAATCAAGAAAAGCTGCTGTCCCGGCTCCATCTAAGGTTTCATGTAAAATGAGTAACGGTGGTACAGAGGTTTCCTGGACAAAAGTAGCCGGTGCTTCCGGATATGTAATTTACCGCAATGGTTCTGCTGCCAAAACAGTGAAGTCCTCTGTCTCAACCTGGAAAGACACAAAGGCTTATGATTCCCAGACAGGCATGTACTGGGTTTATAACTATTATGTAAAAGCTTTTAAGACAGTAAACGGCAAGCGAATATACAGTAAGCCCACAAAAACAGTAAATCTTTACTCGTAAATTATAAAACTACAAAAAGCACTATCACTTTGGTAAATAAAGTATAAAACAGGGCAGTCTCATCGGCAAAATTTTTGCCGGGAGGCTGCCCTGAGTATTTGTCTTATTTCACTTCTACTAATTCAATCTTGAAGTTAAGTTCTTTTCCTGCCATTTCGTGGTTTGCATCAAATGTGATATTTTTCTCATCTTTAGCTGTTACTTTAACAGGGAATGGCTGACCAAACTGGTTTGACAGGTATACCTGCTGACCAACTGTCAGATCTTCGGAACCTGGAAGCTGGGCGATTTCCATAGTGAAGATAGCGTTTGGATCTGCCATACCGTATGCTTCTTCAGGCATAAGGTGAACATCAATGATCTGACCAACTTCCATGTCAGCTACAGCAGCATCAAACCCTCTGATCATCTGGCCTGCGCCGCAGATGAATTCCAGCGGTTCGCCACGGTCGTAAGAAGAATCAAACTGTGTTCCGTCATTGAAAGTTCCTCTGTAATGTGTGCGACAGGTTTTTCCTACATTGCGTCCTGTAAGCGGAGGCTGTGATCCGCCACATCCACCGCATCCGCCACCACAGCTGTCTCCACAGGAGTGTCCCTCCTCATGACTGCCGCAGGAATGTCCTTCTTCATGATGGTGATGGTCGCAGTTGGCTCCGGAAGACACTAATTCGCCTTTTAAATAGCTTTCAACTGCCTGGTCAGTATTTCCCTGGGCTCCGGCACATAATTCAATTCCTGCCTCTGTGAGAGCTGTCTGAGCACCACCGCCGATGCCACCGCAGATCAGAACATTTACACCCTGCTCAGCAAGCAGACCTGCAAGTGCGCCATGTCCTGTACCGTTAGAACCGATTACTTCACTGGAAACTACTTTGTTGTCTTCCACTTCATAAACTTTAAAAGACTCTGTTTTTCCAAAATGCTGAAAAATCTCTCCATTATCGTATGTTACTGCAATTTTCATTTGAAAAATCCTCCAAATTATTTTTTATACCCATTCAGTCCAGTATAAACTGTCTGCGACACAAAAGCAAGGCTATTTGATCAGGTAATTCTCAATTCCATTTGCAATTCCCCGTACCATTTTTTTCTGATAAGAACTCTGCTGCATACGGCGGTCTTCGGAAGGATTGCTCATATATCCCATCTCGATAATCGTTGTCGGAACTTTGCTCCAGTTATTTCCGGTCATAGAGTCTGTTTCCCAGACGTATTCTTTTCTGCATCCTGTAGCTGACACATATGCATTGAGCACAGCCTCAGAAAGCGCTTTGTTTTTTCTGTACATAGATGAAATATAAGGACTGTTTCTGGTTGTACAGATAGTCAGTGCTCCACTGATAGAGGAATTATCACTTCCATTGGCATGGATACGGATATACGCATCTGCTTTTGCCTTATTTGCCACTTTTGCACGGTCAATACAGCTGAGAGCTACTTTACTGTTGGTTCTGGTCATTATTACCTTAAACCCTCTTTTCTGAAGAAGGGTTCTTAGCTGAAGACCAATGCTCAGGTTGAGCTTATATTCCTCCACACCTGTAGCAACACCCTGGGTTCCGGACGTATCTTTCTCTTTCAGCTGGCTGGAACCAGGACCAAGAGGTTCATAACCATCGGCAACGACAGCAGAATGCCCCGGATCCAGTACAACAACAGGAGTCCAGACACCTTTACTGTTGATCTTTCGTCCATTTACAGTCTGATTGATACGCATTCTTCCGGTCTGTTTGCCAAAATACCTGAAACGATTATGAATACGGTGCCATCCTGTAAGCATGGTGCCGTCTGCGGCAAAACAGTAATAATACTTGCCGATTTTGTGCAGGTCTGTCAGCTTTTTGCCATTCTTATAATAGTATTTTTTTCCACCGGCGGCTTTCCATCCGGTGAAAGTACTGCTGACAGATGCTGCCTGGACATCTGTAAAATCTACAGAAGGCAAAACTGTGACCAGCAGAAGAATGCACAAGAGCCAGATAAAACATGATTTTCTTTTCTTCATACATGACTTCCTTTCATATAGAGATATTTTAAGTGATGGTTCTGTATGTTGATTATATCATGTAATTGTCTGGGAGTGTGGAAAAAAGCATATAAAAAGAACGACTCCGG
>SAMEA3387450__coassemble_2352_pt1 | contig 7703 bp, 8 predicted proteins | sample SAMEA3387450__metabat2_high_PE_006 | metagenome-assembled genome bin SAMEA3387450 (sample SAMEA3387450) | Felis catus | biome: Faeces | place: United Kingdom | collected 2012
TATAGAACTGCTCTTTTTGTCTGCTCAAAATATGATACTTCACTAATGAATTATAAAATACCAGTATAATTCCGCCTATACAACAGAATACTGCAGCCCCAAAAGCAGCAACTCTATAACCAATTCCCTCTGCTGCCCCTATCGTCGAGACTGCTGTAAATATCAACATAGAAATACTCTGCCCAAGTTTAAACGCAAATGTTCTCGCCGCATAAAACATTCCTTCACGCTTGCTTCCTGATGTAATCGAGTCGCTCTGCGAAATATCTGCCACAACAGCCTGCGGAAGAATTCCGAAAATCGCCATAGGAAGGGCCGCCACGACTGTCAGGATCAGTCCCTGCACCGATGCCGGAATAAAACTCATTTTTCCCATAAATCCGGTATAAAAATAAGCAAGGCTAAATACTGCAAATGCAAACAAGATCATCTTTTTCTTTCCAAGTTTAGGAGTAAGCTTATTTACCGGAATATAAAATACAAGAGACAACGCTGTCATTCCCACAAAATACAAAGTTGTCATTGTTTCCGGAAGTTTCAAAAGACTGGTGACAAAAAATGGAAGACCTGTCTGAAACATGGTAAGTGCAATCCAGTAGAAAATATCAGATGCCACAAACTTGCGAAATTCTCCATTCTTAAAAGTAGCTGCAAGAGATCCAAAAGCTGACTCTTTTGCAGGAACCGTATCTACATAGTCTTTTTCACGGATACAAAATACCGGCACAAGCATACAGATAAACGCTATAGCCGCCATCAAAGTAAAGGTCATACGGATAGCACCAACTCTGCCAAAAGCAGGAATAAACATCCCCCATATCGTAGGTGCCAGATACGCCACTGCAGTTCCGGCAATAAATGTAAAGGAAATGACTGTGGAAATATTAAGTCTTTCCTGCTGGGTATGTCCAAGTTCCGGAATCAGCGCATTATATGGTGTACAGTACGCAGTAATGGAAAGATAGTACGCCAGAATCATAATCAGCAAAAACACTCCATTGATCCAGCTGTTTTTATTAACCGGTGACCAGAAAACCAGTACTGTAGAAAGCGCCAGCGGTAAAGATGCCCATTTCAGGAACGGAATTCTTCGCCCATTCTTTGACGTACATCTGTCAGATAAAGATGCGATCATTGGATCTGTAAAAGCATCAAAAATTCTTCCGAAAGCTGTAATTCCGCCAATAATAGTAAATATGCCGAAGACCACCAGCCCCTGTGGAATAAACACTGTCTGTCCCTGACTGATGGCTGTCTTATCCGGCTGATAAAAATATACAAGCCAGTTAGAAATAATCCCAGACAACATCGCCCATCCAAACTGTCCGGCTGCAAACTGCCATATTTTCCCTGTTGTTAACTTTTTCATCGTGCACCTCCAGATTTCAGAACTACTACTTATTTCTTGCAAGAATCGAACTCTTTTCCAGGCATGGAAGTTCTTCTCCTTCAACAGTCGTCACAATTCCGCCTGCTTCTTCAACAATAAGTGCACCTGCCGCAAAATCCCATGGAGATAAAATAAGCTCGAAATAAATTTCCGCTCTTCCTGATGCTATGGCACATAAATCAAGTGCCGCAGATCCGCTTCGTCGGATATCAAGGCATTTTTGAAAATATTCGTAAGCTAATTCAAAGGATGCCTTTGCAAGCTCCGTATTATACGGTGATGAACCAAACAAAACAATGCTGTTTGCCAGATCATCCTTCGATACATGAATCGCATTTCCATTCATATATGCACCCTCACCGGAAATCGCATAGAAAGTTTCATTAAGATACGGATTATGCACGACTCCCAGATATCTCTTTCCATTTCGAATCAATCCAATAGATACGCAGCTCATATGATAATCTTTAATAAAATTGGTAGTTCCATCAATCGGATCCACCACAAAAATATATTCTGCATTTCTATTAATCTGGCAATCCTCTTCTTCCCCCAAAAACTCCGCTTCCGGAAGAATCTCAGAAAACTTTTTCTCCAGCATTTCCTGAATTTTGCAGTCATACTTCGTAACAAAATTTGCTTTTCCAGCCTTATCCTTAATACCAAAATTCGACCTGTCTGCCTGAAGCATAACCTGTCCGCACTCTTTTGCTGCTTCAATTATTTCGTTTAATATCGTATGTGGAGTTTTCTCCTTTAGTTCCATATTATCTGTCACCTCTCAATAGAAAATGGTTTCCTTTTTATCAATACTTTTATAATTTCTCATACTTTTCAATCAGACACTGATGTTCTTTTGTCTTCTTGTCATAGTTTATCCCAACCAGCAAAATGTCTCCGGTATAATCCAGAACTGAATCCGGATATTGTTTTTCCTTAATCTGCTGTAATGCTGTCTTGACATTCTTATTCCATTTAAGTTCTACGACAAGCGCCGGATAACTGGAAACGTATTCTGGTTTTGGAATAAATACAAAGTCTGCAAACCCACGTCCTGTCGGCAGTTCACGAACTGGTTTAAAATAATATTCCATTGAACTCAGATATGCAATTGCAAGTACACTGCTCAAAGAATTCTCATTATTATACTGAATATTCGAAACATACTCTGTATGGATTTTCTCAATTCCCTCTTCAACTGCTTCTTCATCCATATCCAGCGTAGCCTCCAGTAAATGTTCTGATTCCTGCTGAAAAGTAATCATCTCATTCCATTTTCTACTCTCAACCGCCGTAGTCAGCTCCTGCCGGATTTCTTCATTTGGAACAAATGCAGTTCTTCTGTTCTGGTTATATCCCAGATAGCCAAGATGGATCAAATACGTAAGTACATCATCTTTGCTTTGTATATTTACCGTATCATTTTTGAAAGCAGCTGTATTTACTTTAATCGAAGCACCGGAAAGTATTTCAATTATAGCATTTTTCAAACCATCATAATTCATATTGATAAAAGGAACAATTGCTTCATAAGAAGCAGTCTCAGACCAGTAACTTCTAAACCTGCCCCGCACACAAACACTTACTACTGCTTTAGGATTATATACCTGATAGTCCTCCAACAAATAACCATCATACCAATATTTTACTTTCTCAAAATCTCTGTGATATTTTTCGCAAAGATCCTTCACTTCAGCTTCTGTAAATCCAATATATGGCGCCATCACTCCTGCATCAAGCATTGTAAACTCATCAAAATTATTTAATGCAAACTGCGTTTTTTCTTTCTTTATCGGCAAAATACCTGTAAGATACGCCAACTGAATATATTTTGTCGGTTCCGTTCCCTTGAACATTGCCCGCAAAAAATTAATGTACTTTTCCTGTACTTTTTTATTTGCCGCTTCATCTCTGATCAGAACATCCCACTCATCAATAATTATAATAAATTTCTGTCCAACAATATTTTTAATACGCGAAAGACTTTCCGACAAACTTATCTCTTCTTCAGGCAGAACACCAGGGTAAATCTCTCTCAATTCAGCCTGTACGGATTTCGTAATAAACGCTACAACATTATCCACATTATCACAATTTGCCAGAAACCACTGAATATCAAGATGAATCACATCATACTTATTAAGATGCGTCTTAAAATCGGATTCCCTGCTTATATCCAGCCCTGAAAACATTTCTTCGGAATTACAGCCTTTACTATAATAAGCGGCCAGCATATTTGCAGCATATGATTTTCCAAACCTGCGTGGTCTGCTGTTACAGATATAAGCTTCTGTTGTATTAAGTACGCTGTTTGTATATTCCAACAATCCGGTTTTATCCACATATATCGGAGAGTTCAGTGCCACCTGAAATGCACTGTTATCAGGATTTACAAATCTACCCATTCCTTACACCCCACAATCAAAAAACGGCTTCACGTTACCAAAATTTTTAATAAAATAATGATAGCATGAAACTATTTTAACGTAAAGCTGAAAAAAGCTGTTATATATCCAGACACCCGGGCTATATCGGGATTCTATAAAATAATCTCAGTTATTTTGCGTAAATAGAACCAACAATCTTTCCCCGTAATGTACATGGCAGAATTTTACATAAGAATCTCAGAATCTTATACTTCACACCCGCCACACAAATTGGTGGGCAGTTCTTTTTCTGTGCAATCCGCGCAATATAGGTACCAATAACCTCCGGCGACATCCCACTCCGTTCATCTTTCTCCATCTGACTGACACTGTGTGAAATACGGCCGCCGTATTCATCATCACCCAAAACTGTCTTTTGTCTGGCCTGGGTAAAACCGGTATGAATATCTCCAAGTTCTACTGCTGTCACCCTGACACCATAAGGACTTACTTCATTATCAAGCGCGCAGGAATAAGAAGACACTGCTGCTTTACCGGCTGAATAAAACGCCTGAAATGGAATGTGTGCCACTGCTGCCACAGAACTGATATTGACAATATGCCCTCTGTGCTGTCTGCGCATAGATGGAAGAACAGCTCTGCTTACATTGACAGTTCCGAAAAAATTTACATTAAACTGCGCTTTCGCCTGTTCTGATTCTGTAAACCCCACCGCACCGGAGATACCAAAACCTGCACAGTTTACAAGAATCTCGATACTTCCTCTTTCCGAAAGGATCTGCCCAACGGCTTCCTGCACGGAAGCCTCATCTGTCACATCTACGCACATATGCTTCACGCCTTCTATCGGAACATCCCGGCGACTGAACTCATAGACTATGTAGCCAGCCTTACTCAATGCTGCTGCAGTACATCGTCCGATTCCGGAACTTCCGCCGGTGACAAGAGCTGTTCTTTTCTGTTTTGATTCCATATTGTTGCTTACCTCATTCCATTTTTTCTTCTTACCACACGGGTGAGTTTCTGTCGTATTTCCTCATTCTTGAACAACTGCCTGCACCATTCGTCCTGTGCCATAACATCACCACAAATCATATTGTTTCATAGTTTCTGAATTTCGATATTCATGTTTTTCATAATATCCTATCAGTCTTCCCTCTTCTCTGAGTGCCACCATATAAACATCTTTATTTTGCTTCTCATTATGGAAAGTATAGACAAGGTTATGGCTCTCATCTGCCGCAAACCAGTCCACTACCTTCTGTATTTTATCCCTGGATTCCTGATTATGACAATCTAACAGACTTCTTCCAATAAGTTTATCACCGCCTCGCTTCGCATAGCTGTTAACAGCTGCCGGATTCATGTAGATAATCTCATGCTTAAGATTACATATAACAATCGAAGCCCTGTCCTGGTCAACAATACTCTTATAAAAACTAATCATATATTTTTTTATGTCCTTTCATTTTTTTCTTTCGTCTAATAGTTTACTATCCACATCAAATATCTTTAAATATCTGTTGGCATACATACGGACACCATCCATGGTATTTGTAATAAATCATTACAAAATTTTCGAAACAAAATAATCTGCCTCAATAATATGCCTTACATTCTTCTCCCTGGAGTCAACAATACTCACACGTCCATTCTCCGCTGTCAAAGTCACACTGGAACCATCATTCCGATAAACAGTCATATGTTCCACTGGGCGTTCCAATGTCTCTATTGGATTCTTCATCTTTTTTAATCGCCGATACTCATATTCTGGAATAAAAAATTCAAGTTTTGAAATAGCTCTTTTTTTCTTTAATGGTGTTTTTCTTAATGAACCATTTTTATTCATAAAACGATCCGCAAATTCAACATTTTCCGTCATTTTATCAATTACATCCGAAATCCCTTCAATCTGATCAATCGGTCTTTCCTGTAATACTCCTGTTATAATTTTCTTATAGTCTTCTTTTGAAATTTCTACTGACAGCTCATTTCTTCGTCTGTCATAAGTTTCCCCTGATTCATAAGTAATTTTATAGCAATAGTTAAAGTTCAAATCTTCCATGCCTCCAATCAAAAATAGCTTCATGCCATCAAAATTTTCAACTAAAATAATGATAGCATGAAACCATTTTAGCGTAAAGCAACATTCTCCATAAAGAATTCAATAATTTTTTCAGCCAATTTATTATGAAGACTATTGCCAAATTCATCAATGATCAGCATTCCGGCATTTTCTATTACCCTGATCAGATGAGGCAGCAAATCGGTAAATACCTGGTTTCCCTGCGATTCGCCCTTGTTGCCATAGAGCAATTCCACTTCTTCGTTTCAGGATTAATCCTTAATAACTGACAACTTCTAATATTAATATATTTATGAAAGAATTCTTCCAACAATTTAAGCGATCCACAATATTCAAACTCTATTGCGCTAAACTCCAATGTCACATTACATTTATAGACTTTTCATCAACTTTTTACTAATTCATTATTTTATTTATCGGTTAGTTAGATGGTCAGACCCTCAGTATACATCTGTATTAATCTGTTGTGTCAAATAAATAGGATCATTTTTCTCTACTATTTCTAATCGCACTCTTTCAAAATATTGAGTAATGTCGCTAAGCATATCAAAAGATACTTTGCTAGTTATCTTTACTGTCATAATATTTTTTAAATAGGAAAGTAAAATTCCCATAATACCAATTACCATAATTAGAATAGACAAATATATAACTAATTGCCTATTTTTGTTGCTAATCAAAAAGTCCACAAAGAGTCCTGTCAAATAAGGAGAAATAGATGTAATTATAAAAGTAATTAACATTATTCCTATAAGGATAAATGATTTTTTGTTTTTAAAAAACTGTTTTAATACATATTTAAGCATTTCTGTTTCTCCATCATATATTATTTTTTAAATTTCTTCCGATAAAATAAATATGAAAAAAGACCTGGTAACACTATCCAGCACAACAAAACAATCATAGTAATCGTTCTAATATTAACAAATGGTATTAATGCAACGTAAATAACAACAAGCGGTAAAGCACTATATTCCAATATTCTATGGGCAACGATCCAAGTTTCTTCGTCTGCAACAGTCCATGGTAATCTCAAACCAAGATTTCTGTTGAATGGTAATTTCCCAGCTACATTTCCAAACCATACCATAATAATTACAACTAACCCGGAAGCATATATCTTTTCTGTAACTTCTGTGAATAAGTTTTGTTCACTCAACACAATTCCTACTACGCCAAATAATATAATTATTATACAAAAAATCAATGTTTTTTTTACAGTTTTATTCTTAGGATTATCTTCTGGTAAGCTTGTTAAAAATGTTTTATTTTTCAATAGAAAAGCCGCTGCTCCAAGCAAAAAAGCCAAAACCAAAATGCTACTAATAACTTTATTTTGAAAAAATGCAGTAATAATCATAATAATTATTGCTGAAAAATACAACAAAAATGATGAACTATTCTTTTTCATTACTTTTACCTTCTTTCTTACACGTCAATTCCAAAATTTCCATACTAAGTTCTTGCAATAAACTCATATTTAAAGAATATATCATAAATTGACCTTGTCTCTTACATGAAACTAATTCTGCCTTCTTTAAAATATTCAAATGTCTTGATATTGACGGCTTAGATATATCAAACACATTTGCTATCTCGCTCGCCGTTAAATTTTTCCAACGGAGCAAACGTAATATCTTTCTCCTGACATCACTAGCCATCGCCTCGTAAACAATATCTTTCAATCCACTTCTCTCTTTCTTTTTCTTTTCAACAATTAGCATTTTCAGCTAAATATCTCCTTGCCATCAAGATAAAAAGTCAACTAACCTACCAACTAAGGAGAACTAGTGCACTGTATTGTTGATATTTAACTAAATATTTATAGCTATTATAGCCG
>SAMEA3387450__coassemble_3455_pt1 | contig 4465 bp, 5 predicted proteins | sample SAMEA3387450__metabat2_high_PE_006 | metagenome-assembled genome bin SAMEA3387450 (sample SAMEA3387450) | Felis catus | biome: Faeces | place: United Kingdom | collected 2012
ATATGTATTGGTTTATGTAAACATTTGTTCTGTTGTTTAGTAAAAAAATTTGCGCCTCTAACTCATCACTGAAAGTAACGAGAATGCGACGCGCAGTTATTCAATCTATCCCTACCATACAAATCCCTGGTATACACCTTCTCCTTCACATCATCCAGACAGCTGTCATACCTGTTCGCGATAATAGCCTGACTCAACTCTTTAAACTTCTCCAAATCATTCACCACTCTGCTTCCAAAGAACGTACTTCCATCCTCCAGTGTCGGCTCATAAATAACCACCGTTGCACCTTTCGCCTTAATGCGCTTCACAACACCCTGGATAGAAGACTGGCGGAAGTTATCAGAATTTGATTTCATAGTCAGACGATAAACACCAACCACAACTTCCTTCTCTTTACTTGCATCATAATCATCATTCGCCCCATAAGCCCCTGTCATTTCCAGCACACGCTCTGCAATATAATCCTTACGTGTTCTGTTCGACTCCACGATTGCGGACATCATGTTCTGAGGTATATCCGCATAATTAGCCAGAAGCTGCTTCGTATCCTTCGGCAGGCAATATCCGCCATATCCAAAAGACGGATTATTATGTATCCAGTTCATTAAAATAAGACACATACAAAGCCAGATATGTATTCGCAAACAGCTTCACAGCCTCAGCCTCTGTAAATCCCATGATCAAAGTATCAATATTTTTCTTAATAGCCTCTCCTGCAGAAGTGTCAAAAATTTTTTCACATCATTTCTACTTCACGCCCATATTTCCTGCTATATTCTGCTGTTATCAACGCTCCGCTTCCTCTCCCTGCTTCAATTACAAATAGTTTATCCGACCAGCTGCCAATCAGACGATTTCTGCGTGGAAATCTGTATTTGTCAGGCTGAATTCCTGGTTGATATTCTGAGATAAGCAGACCTTTTTCTTCTATACATTTCATTAATTTATTATGCTCACTTGGATAGCAGATATCTAATCCATTTCCCAGTATTGCCACGGTATAGCCGCCTGCATTCAGACAGGCAGTATGCGCATAGCTGTCAATTCCTTTTGCCATGCCGCTGACAACTGTAACCTGTTTCTGTGCATATTCTGAAGCAAAGGCTACTGTCTTTTGCTTTGATTCCTGGCTGCATCTTCTTGCTCCTACTATCCCAACCGTCTGATCCATATTCTTAAAATTCCCTTTATAGTATAATACTACGGGCGCATCGGCCGGTTTCTTTGCACGTACAGGATACCGCTTGTCATTCCAGCATAAAATAGAAATATTATTATTCTGGCAGTCTTCAAAAATTCTCTTTGGGAGTTCCAATGAATGATTCTGGAGAATGCTTTTTCTCTGCTGTTCAGATAATCCCGGTATTTCAGCCAGATGCCCTGCATCTGCTTTGTAAATATTTTCTGCATCTTTCAATTCTTCAATTAAATATCTGGCTGTGACGGGTCCAATAAACGGAAGCTGTGTAAGCCATATCCAATAAATCATTTAACCACCACCATTTTACTGTTGCTCTTATCCAGTTCCCGGCATATCAGGACTTTTTCTATATCTTTCTGACGTATCTTTTCTTCTCCATCCAGATCCGCGCTGGTTCTGGCAAGTCTTAGCAGTTTATGTATTACTCTGGCACTATATCCATATTTCTCACTGGTCTCTCTTAAAATATTCAATGAATCTGGATCAAGAGCACAGTATTTCTGGATCATCTCTGTTGTCATCTGTGCATTACAGTTAATCCCGCTTTCCTGTGCATACCGTTCCTGTTGTATTTTCCTCGCCTTTTTTACCTTTAACCGCAATTCTTCTGAGGAACAGCATGGCTTCTGGTCTGCTATCGAAAAAAAATCCACTGGATGTACTTCTTTCTGTATATCTATCCTGTCCATGATCGGTCCGGAAATCTTTCCCCTGTATTTAACAATCTCATAATCTGTACATTTGCATTTCTCGCTTGGATAATACCCACACGGGCATGGATTCATTGCCGTTATAAACATAAAATTCGAAGGGAATGTATGAGTACCATTTACTCTCGAAATAGATACTTTCTTATCCTCTATCGGCTGCCGCAGGGCGTCAAGAGTCCTTCTTGAAAATTCAGCAAGTTCATCCAAAAACAGTACTCCATTATGTGCCAGGGATACTTCACCCGGCATTGCATTTGCTCCACCGCCAATCAGTGCATTTAACGATGCATTATGATGCGGCGCACGGAACGGCCTGTATTTCATCAGGGCATGCCCATTTGGCAGTAGTCCGGAAATACTATATATCTTTGTTACCTCAAGACATTCCTCTTCTGTCATTTCCGGAAGGATTGTAGGGATTCTCTGTGCAATCATTGTTTTTCCGCAGCCAGGTTCCCCTACCATCAACATATTGTGACCACCTGCTGCCGCAAGCACAACTGCCTCTATTAACTCATCCTGTCCCTTAACATCTTTAAAATCCAAAATCCTTTCTGATTCTTCCAGAATTTTTTCATTTTCCTCCATGTGCGTTTCTATCCCTGTCGTCTTTCCCTCAAGATAGCGGATCACCCCAGTCAAATCATAGAATCCCAGAATCTCCACCCCATGCACCAGAGATGCCTCTTTAAAATTCGCTTCCGGAACAATGATCTTCTTTATTCCCCTTTTCTGTCCTGCTATGATCATTGGCAGGATTCCCCTGCATGCCCTCAGTCTTCCATCCAGTGATAATTCTCCGATAAACCCATAGTCTGGCAGTTTTTTTACACCGATATCTCCATTCTGACACAGCACCCCTACTGCCATCGCAAGGTCAAAATGAGATCCACTTTTCTTTTTATCACTGGGTGCAAGGCTTATGATCACACGTTTCTTCGGAAAAACATAGCCACTCTCATCAATTGCCGCCTGGATTCTCTCTGCTGCTTCCTTTACAGCCTGATCACCAAGACCAATGATTGATATCGAAGGCTGTCCTTCCAGCATCTTTATTTCTATATCCACAGGATATCCGTCTATCCCCTGTATCGCAAAACTTCTTACCACGGTAGCCATAATTCATCTTCTCCTATCATCTTCCTGATCTGCTGTTCCTGGACAATATATTTATGTCCGATATCTTCTACGAATTCCCTGTAACGAAATATACTGTTTTTCGGGAAATATGCCAGTGTCTTCCTTTTCTCCGTTATCCTGTCATCTGAAAGCCCAATCATTGTCTGATAACTGCTCCATGGATAATCTTCCGGATAGTTTGTCATCTGTGCTTTTACCGGATTTAAATGGATGTACCGGCTGGTCTGCAAAAAGTATGCATCTTCTTTCACAAGACATGATTTATACCGGCTTTCAAATACATGGCCCCTGTAGGAATACTTATGATTCAGGTACATGGCATAACATTCTGACATATATTTCATAAATTTCCATATCTCCATGTCTCCAGTCTCAAGCAACAAATGGATATGGTTTGTCATCAGGCAGTATGCATGCAGGATACATTTGTACTTCTCCAATGAGTTTTTTAATACTTGCAAAAGCACCTGATAATCCATCTCTTCCTGAAATATCGCTTTTCTTCTCACTCCCCTGTGCATGATATGATAGACTGCTCCCGGAAACCAGGTTCTCAATTTTCTTGCTATGTTCATCCCTCCAATACCTTATTATCTTTTAATATATTATCATTTATGATTATATAAAATAAAAATCTGTTAGTTGTCACAGATCTTTATTTCAATATGTTTTCCCAAAGCATTCGCATATTTCTCCAATACAATCAGTGTCGGTACCCTGCCGCCGTTTTCAAAACGCGCCAGGTTTGACGGCTGTATCCCCGTAATATCTGAAAGCTCCTGCTGAGTCATTTTCTGGTTATGTCTTTCTTCTACCAACAAGCGGATTGTCTCTGCTGATTTGGTTAGTACTGTTTCCTGGATCTTTTCTGTGTAAACTGCCAGCCGTTTCTCACGGGCTTTTTTTTCTGTGAGATATTCCTGCATGTTTCCTTCCATATTCCATTTCCTTTTCCAGTAGTTATTTACCTTTATTTTTCAGGATTATATCATCAATGTTATATCTCGGCAAGAGAGTTTATGCTTCTTTTATAGATCCTTTAGCTCTGCTTTATCCTTTTTAGTTGCACTTCATAGGGTCAGACCCAGGGAGCCCCGCGGATGCGGGCATGGATTCATTGCCGTTATAAACATAAAATTCGAAGGGAATGTATGAGTACCATTTACTCTCGAAATAGATACTTTCTTATCCTCTATCGGCTGCCGCAGGGCGTCAAGAGTCCTTCTTGAAAATTCAGCAAGTTCATCCAAAAACAGTACTCCATTATGTGCCAGGGATACTTCACCCGGCATTGCATTTGCTCCACCGCCAATCAGTGCATTTAACGATGCATTATGATGCGGCGCACAGGATATTCGTCTATCCCCTGTATCGCAAAACTTCTTACCACGGTAGCCATAATTCATCTTCT
>SAMEA3387450__coassemble_4229_pt1 | contig 3495 bp, 3 predicted proteins | sample SAMEA3387450__metabat2_high_PE_006 | metagenome-assembled genome bin SAMEA3387450 (sample SAMEA3387450) | Felis catus | biome: Faeces | place: United Kingdom | collected 2012
TGAAGTAGGAATGGAACATAGAAGTTTATAACTTTTTATAAGTTTTCAGTAACGGTGCGGATTTTATGAAATTTCGCCCATGTATTGATATACATAATGGAAAAGTAAAGCAGATTGTAGGCGGGAGTCTTACGGACGTACAGGATCAGGCAAGTGAGAATTTTGTATCTGAGCAGGATGCATCTTTCTATGCAGAATTATATAAAAAGGCAGGGATAAAAGGAGGACATGTAATTCTGTTAAATGGTCATGAATCCCCATACTATGAATCAACAAAAGAACAGGCGATTCTTGCATTACATACTTATCCGGGAGGATTACAGATCGGCGGAGGAGTGAACCCGGAAAATGCAGGGGAATATCTTAGTGCAGGTGCCAGTCATGTAATCGTTACATCTTATGTATTTAAAGATGGAAGGATTTCCTGGGAAAATCTGAACAAAATGAAAGAGACTGTGGGAAAAGAGAAACTGGTTCTGGACCTGAGCTGTCGCAGAAAAGATAGAAAATACTATATTGTGACAGACCGCTGGCAGAAATTTACAGATGTCACTATGACACTGGATATTATGAAAGAACTGGGAAGTTACTGCGATGAGTTTCTGGTCCATGCAGTAGATGTGGAGGGAAAGGCGCGCGGAGTTGAAACAGAACTTGCATCTCTGCTGGGGGAGTATAAAGGAAATCCGGTTACTTACGCAGGTGGAGTTGGCTCCATGAAGGATATTGAGGATCTGCGAAAATATGGAAAAGACAGACTGGATGTCACGGTAGGCAGTGCATTGGATCTTTTTGGCGGAAATATTTCATTCTCAGAACTGATTAAACTTTAACTAATTGTTTATAGTAATCTCAGGAATCACTGTGAAAATGTACAGAACAATTACAGAATTTTTGCTATTTCCCCATAATGACAAAGGAACTTTAAAGTTATTTCTGAAGTAAACAGAAAAAATGTGAAATTTTAATAAAATAGTGTTAAAATTCAAAAATGTGTGTTATAATAGGTTCATCAAACAGCAAAGGGGATGGAAGCATGAAGTTTATCATCAGCGGAAAAAATATTACAGTTACAGAAGGTCTTAAGACAGCAGTCCAGGACAAGCTCAGTAAACTGGAAAGGTATTTCACTCCTGACACCGAAGTTGTAGTAACTTTAAGTGTTGAAAAAGAAAGACAGAAAATTGAAGTGACAATCCCTGTAAAAGGAAATATCATTCGTTCCGAACAGGTAAGCAATGACATGTATGTATCAATCGATTTGGTAGAGGAAGTCATTGAACGTCAGCTTCGCAAGTACAAAAATAAAATCGTAGACAAACAGCAGGCAGCAGCCAACTTCCAGAAAGCATATCTGGACAAGGACTACGATGAGGATGAAGAAGTTAAGATCATCCGTACCAAGAAATTCGGAATCAAACCAATGTATCCGGAAGATGCATGCGTACAGATGGAACTGCTCGGACATAATTTCTTTGTATTCTACAATGCAGAGACAGAGCAGGTAAATGTAGTTTACAAACGTAAAGGCAATACTTACGGTCTGATCGAACCGGAATTCTAAATCTGCTTATAAGATCAAAAATATGAAACATAGACAGCCATAAAAAAGTTTTCATAAAGAAAAGCTTCCTTACAGAGAGACAAAATGCCACCCTGTAAGGGAGCTTTTTTGTCAGGAAAAATATATACCTTTAGCGTATAAGGAATGCTTTGACGCAGTGGCCTAAATATGTTAAAATATCAAAAGATATTATGAAATTTGTAACTGATCAGCAGTTAAAAAATTACAAGTTGAAATTCATTCAGGATTGCCTGCGGCAATGGAATATTGACTTGTATATTCTGTTGGAATGTTCTGTTGGAATGGATTGCTGAAGAACAGTTACCGAAATTTTATAAATGAAGAAGTGTAAAAAGAAGGAAGGAGCACAAAAATCATGAGAAAAGCCGGAGTATTAATGCCAGTTTCCGCACTTCCGTCCCGTATTGGTGCCGGAGAACTTGGAGAATCTGCATTCCAATTTATCGAGTTATTAAAGGAGAATCATGTAAAGATATGGCAGATACTGCCACTGAATCCGGTTGGCTATGGTAATTCCCCATACCAGCCATATTCCTCCTGTGCAGGGGATGAGTTGTATATCAGTCTTGATGCGCTTGCAGAGGAAGGTCTGTTAAAGGAACATCCAAAGGAATTTCAGGAGAGAGATACAAGAGTAGATTATGAGGCTGTCCGCCAGTACAGAGAGCCTTTCTTAAGAACTGCGTTTGATGTTTTTACAGAGAAAAAGGGACAGGAAGAAACTGCATATAAAGAATTTGCTTCACAGGAATGGGTATATGAGTATGGTGTGTTCCGCGCATTAAAGAAAGCAAATAACGGAGAATGCTGGAATGACTGGCCGGAAGAATATAGAACCTGGCCGGAGAACAGACAGAAGTTACCGGCAGAGGTGGAGACAGAGGCACAGTATCAGATGTTTCTTCAGTATATTTTCTACACACAGTGGATGAAGGTGAAGAAGGCTGCAAACGATGCCGGAATCCAGATCATGGGAGATGTTCCTTTCTATGTGGGACAGGATTCCGTGGACGTATGGGGTGGAAAAGATAACTTTCTTCTTGATACAGATGGACGTCCGATCTTCATCGCCGGAGTACCGCCTGATTATTTCAGTGCTACAGGACAGAGATGGGGAAATCCGATCTATGACTGGGAGCATATGAAGGAACAGGATTACAGATTCTGGGTGGACAGGATTGGCTATAGCAACAAATTGTTTGATATTATAAGGATCGACCATTTCCGGGCATTTGATACATACTGGAAAATTCCGGCAGACTGCCCGACTGCTATTGACGGTGAATGGATCGAGGCACCGGGATATGAGGTCATTGATACACTTCAGAAAGAAATTCCGGGGTTAGATCTGGTAGCAGAGGATCTGGGGCTGCTTCGTCCGGAGGTCCTGATGCTGAAAGATCATTATCATCTGAAGGGAATGAAGATTCTGATCTTCTCCATAGAAACAGGTGGAAAATATGCCCGAGATACCTTCCATGATGTGGAAAACATGATTTTTTACACAGGAACGCATGACAATGATACGATTATGCAGTGGTATGGAAATATGAGTGCCGCAGCCAGAAGAAAAATCCGCAGGATGTTAAAGAGGGCGGGAGCATCACAGGGCTCTGTCAAGGACAGATTCCTGCAGTACACCATGCAGAATCAGGCAGAATATGCGATTATTCCGCTGGCAGATATTCTCGGACTTGGAAAAGAGGGCCATATCAACACACCGGGAACCATTGGTTCTCCGAACTGGGAGTGGCATTTACCGGATTTTGTACAGGCCAAAAAGGAACTGCAGAAATTTGGCAGACTGATCGTGGATACAAAGCGATAAATTTGTTACTGTTCACACACCACTATCCCGCGAGGTGTTTTGGTATGAATATGCCAAAATCCCGAGACATACAAGCCAAAAT